>Ga0210394_10000279_pt1 | contig 119083 bp, 116 predicted proteins | sample IncBWC12MmetaG_FD_160121 | JGI IMG/M metagenome (GOLD analysis project Ga0210394, IMG submission 160121) | Forest soil microbial communities from Barre Woods Harvard Forest LTER site, Petersham, Massachusetts, United States - Inc-BW-C-12-M | ecosystem: Environmental > Terrestrial > Soil >...
ACAGAGGCATTATAAGATGATATTAAAAATTGCAGATTTTACGGTCTGTTTTTTTTAAATCCACGTTATATACTCTGTTAAACAGATGTTCAACAAATAATAATTTTATGAAATATATAGCTTATTATAGATTATCAGTTCAGAAGAAGAACCAAAATCAATACGGAATAGAAGCCCAGAAGCAGGCTGTCCAAAATTTTGTCAATGGTCATGAATTAATTGCTGAGTATACCGAGTATGAAACAGGAACAAGTAAACGTAAGCGAATAGAAATATTTAAGGCAATAGAGCATTGTAAAAAGGCTGGCTCAGGTGTTACATTGGTGATTGCTAAATTGGATAGACTTTCGAGGTCAGTAGCTTTTACAAGTGCGTTGATGGAGAGTGGGATTAATTTTGTTGCCGTTGATAATCCACACGCTTCACCAATGACGATTCAAATCCTTAGTGTAATTGCAGAGTTCGAAGCAAAATCTATAGCCTCTCGTGTTAAATCTGGATTGCAAATCGAAAAGAAAAAAGGTGTAGTTCTTGGTAAGCCAGAAAATTTGACTGATAAGGCAAGAGAGAATTCTATTATCAAAAGAGTACAAAAGGCAAAAGAAAATCCAAATAATAAACGAGCAGAGTCTTTTATACTTCTACTGAGAGAAAATTCAAAAATGACTTTTGAGAATATTGCGAAAAAATTAAATGAATCAAATTTTTTTACATCAACAGGGAAGTTATTCACAGCTTGTGCAGTGCGTTTGCTATGGCTACGTGCAAAAAAACAAAAACAATTATTGTAAAATATTATTAGCTCAATTATCAATGATTTTATAACGCCATATTTTGTCGCCTTGTATATGTTACTTTACAATTCAAATTTCAAATTCTATATTTAATAGATAAACCTTATGGAAACAAAAAAGCATCTTCTAAGTAAATCAACTTTTATGCTAGGTTGCCAGTGCCCTAAACGACTCTACCTACATAAGTTTAAACCTGAATTAAGAAATCCTGATGATGAAGAACAAGCCTCCGTTTTTTCATCAGGTACTAACGTTGGTTTAATCGCAAGAAAATTATTCCCTGGTGGAGTTAATGCAGAGTCGCCAGATTCTTTCTCTTATCATCTATCAGTTGAGCTAACGCAGAAATACATTCAAGAGGGTGCAACAATCATATATGAGGCTTACTTTAATTATGATGAAGCCCTATGTGCAATTGATATTTTAGTTAAGGAAAATAATAATTGGCAAGCTTATGAAGTAAAAGGTAGTACCAAGATAAAGGAACAATTTATTTTGGACGCAGCGTTCCAGTATCATGTCGTTACACAGTCAGGAATAAATCTGGAAGATATATCTATTGTGTACTTGAACAATCAATATGTAAAGCGAGGTGATATTGATGTGCAAAAATTATTTATTAAAAAAAGTGTGTTAAATGAAGCTCTGGAGCAGCAATCATTTATAAAGGAAAATATAACTCAATTTAAAACACTTAATTCAAAAAGAAATGAACCTAAAGTGGCGGTTGGTGAACAATGTTTTAAGCCCTACGATTGTGATTTCACAAATTACTGTTGGGCAAATGAAGAGGAAGTTACTGAACAAAACTCAACTCGTCAGGCATTCATTAATAAAGACTACTTAAAAGAATTTATTGACAAACTTCAATATCCATTATTTTATTTTGACTTCGAGACCCTTTTGAAAGCCATTCCTGAGTTTGATGAAAGCAGACCTTATCAGCAAATCCCATTTCAGTATTCGTTACATATCCAACAAAACATGGATTCAGTCTTACAACATGTAGCATTTCTTGGTGATGGAATCAATGACCCTAGAGAGGATTTAATAAAAGTGCTTTTAGAAGAATTAGGAAATAGAGGTAGTATTATTGTATGGAATAAAACCTTTGAAATCTCTAGGTTAAAAGAAATTGCTAGAGATTTTCCTCAATATGAAATTGAGATAAACAAAATCATCGAACGTATAGTTGACCTTATGGTTCCATTTCGTAAAAAACAATATTATCATCCAGATTTTAATGAATCCTATTCAATCAAAAAAATATTGCCTATTCTCGTACCTGAATTAAGTTACAATGAATTAATAATTCAGGATGGCATGAGCGCATCTGCGACTTATTCTGGATTAAAAAATCAAACTATGGAAATGCAAAATCAACAAAGAGAACAGCTACTGAAATATTGTAAGTTAGATACTCTGGCAATGGTTAGAATATTAGATAACATTAACTCCATGTAACATACACTTTGTATATAGTCCGTTATAAGTGCTCTTAAACACAAGATAAATTGAATAGTACAACCTCAATCCATTATTTCGTTAGAAGCTCTTGATAATCCTTTTGAAGTTTATTAATGGATTAAATTAGCTTGTTACACATCTGAGAAATTTCAGATTATATTTGGGCTAACTTTATATTAAACCCATTTTTTAAGAGCTTAATAATTGCTTCTATAGAATTAGAAAGATTTTCTTCATAGTTGTCGCCAAGAGTTATAAGTTTTGAATTCCCAAATCTTTCAAAATATCCCTCGCTGTTCTTTTCCCATTTGAATTCATCTAAAAACTTCACCGCTTTAGTATTTCCGTTTAGATAAACATTTAAACAATGGTCTATGGCAGTTCCATCTCTGTTCGATATATGCAATTGAAAGTCATTATTTTTATTTGAGTTTGTAACAACATATTTATCTTCAATAAAATCAATTCCGATTATAAGCCCTTCTTTATCACAATATGTCTCTACCTTAGTATCATGTTGGAAATAATCTTGAAGAATTTTGGTGTAAAGTTCCTTTGCTTTATAAGTAGTGTTCTTCTCTGATTCTAAAAGATAAATAATTGCACCTTCGTCATTCCATACATAATTTCCTTCTTTACAATACTGAATCACATCAGGATATTTTATGAAAAAGTATCTCCAATCTTTTTTTAGGCTGACACTATTTGAAAACACGTTGATAATATCAGTCAGACTCTTAGGTGATTTTTCATTTACATAGTGTTCAAACTTTTGAAATGTTTCGTGCTCTTGGATAAAATTAAAATCAAACAAATTGAATTTTTCGCCATTGATATGTTTTGAAACATCTCCAAAACAAAGTAAGGCACGAACTAGTAAAACCTTGTCTTTTAATTGAAACTCTTTGAACCATTTTCGTGCAACTGATATTTCTATATTCTGTTTAAAGTCCGAATTCAGGTTTTTACTAAATAAATCAATCATCGCTTGGTTGTGCGTTTCTATTTCATCAATACTCCAATGATTGTGTTTCATCATTAAGAATTGTTTCATACTATCTAAAGTTGCACTCTTACTATAAAAATCCCTCTTATATGTTGCTGAAAAATTACTTAATCTGGAATTTTTTTCGTGACTTATCAAACATAGATTACCGAATGAATGCAAAAAGGATTCATCAATAACATCTACATCATTATTAATTGGCGTTTGTGGATAGTAATGTTCTACTGAACTTCTGAATGTATATTCAAATGAGTTTACTCGGCTGTCTTTTTCTGTTCCTTTCAAATGAATCCATAACACGTAATCCAAAAAATTAAAAACCAAATTATTTTCAATTCTTCCGTAACGCAATTTATTTAAATCTAACTTATCAATTTCTCTTTTAACGGGATTTAAATTTTCATAAATCATAGCAAAATATTCGCTTGGTTGTCTTGCCAAATACCTATCAAAAACAAATGATTTTGCAATGTGTTCTAAATATGAAATGTAATCCTTGCTATCAATTTCAAATTGATGGAATAAATAGTTTAGGGATGCGTTGAGCCAATACTTATAGGACATCGAAGGAATGGAAACATGAAACATAGAAAGCAACATCAAAACTTTTCTGTTGTCGCTGTCAAATGAATCTTCTTCACCAAAAGTGTTTGTATATTTTACTCCGTTTTTTACTTTTCCAACACTGTACCATTTCAAGCTTTTCAAACTCCATCTGTCTGTATTGGCTGTAAACTCTCTTTTGATAACATACTTGTCAAAAAGAAATTTGCATTTAAGAAGGTTGTAAATAAATTCTTTTACAAACTTTAGCTGCATTTCGCCAGAATTCTTCAATTCTTTATCAAAAATATCAATCAATCTTTTGTCGTCCAATGCTACTTCATCTTTTGCTGTTTGTACTCTCAAAACATGAAGCAAAAAATTCTGAAAATTCACAATTGAATTAAACCTTTCAGGGTTGTCATCATTTTCTTCTTCCTTGTATGGCACTGCATTGGCTTTGATGATTTCGTCAATGGATTGCTTAACTGAATTAGTATCGTTTAGAAGTGTCGGGTTAAGTTTGTTTACAAAGTCGTCAAAATCATAAACTGATATTGTGTTCCAGTTGTTCTGTCCGAAAATTAAATGGCGTTGTTCTGTTGTAAAGCCGTATTGCACATATTTTTCTATATTAGAACAAGCTTCCCAAATTAGATTGAAACAATTAAAATATTTTTCTCTTGCCTTCTGTTCAATACTTATACTATTAAAGCACTCCATCAATTTTGCTTTAAGTATTTCGTGCTTTTCTAACTGTTCGCCACGACTATTCATTATTTCAAAGTAGTGATTGAGGTCTATCCCTTTTGGGAGTGGCACACGAAGTATTTTCACATATTTGTATAAGTAATTAGCAAATTCTGTGATTGATATTCCTCGTTCCACAGTCTTTTTTACTAATTCCCTTGAACATATTTCATAGGCCGCTTTAATATTTGGTTCGTAGTTTTCGTTTCCAAATACACCTTTGAAAGCTGCATTCATTGAAAGCACTGATTTCTCCCTACTTTCGTAATGAAGATTTAAACTGTTGAACCAATCTACGTTAATTTCCTTGTGAAGATTTTTAATTACCGCAGTTAATATAGATAAAGTGGTTAATCGTTGTTGACCGTCTATTGTATTAAAACCGTTTTGCTCAATTGCTACAACCAAAGTCCCTATGTAGTAATTTTTATTGGAGTGATGAATTGAGTAGTCAATTACATCTTGAATTAGTTGCTCAATTTCTTTTGCTTCCCACGCATAGTTTCGCTGATAAATAGGAATTACATATTGCTCTTCACTATTTAATAGTTCGGATAAGGTAAGTGCCTTTATACTTTCAGTTTGCATTATTGTAGTATTTCATTTTAATAAACAGGTCTTTAATTTCTGCTGTTTTACCTGTTATATGTTCGTCTTGAGGCTGGATAACTGGCAACTCTAATGTTGTAATTTCTTCCTTATAAATTGCTTCTCTAATTTTTTTGAATAGATTAAATTCTTCAACAACATAATTATCCACTGAGGCTAATTGTAAATTTTGGTATGTAAGTCTTAATGAATAAGCCCAAATGAAAATCTTCTCAATTGCTTTTGAAATTTCTGCCTCTCCAAATTTGTCGGTGTAGTAAAGCAATGAACAGTCGAACAACATTCTCACATACTTATCACCCGTTCTGTTTTTTCCTTCATAAGAATTAAGCGTTTCAATTATTATCTGTGCTTCGTTGGAGAGAGAGGTGTCTTGTTTAGTCATTTGTTCATACACTTTTTTGTAATGAGTAACCATTTCAAAAAAATATTTCCCATTTATTATTACTTGGTCTAACTGGAAGGGAAAACTAATGTTTTCGTTTATTTGGCTTTTTTCCTTGAGATGATTATCTATTAATCTGAAAATTTGAATGTAGGGGAAGTTGTCAATTTTGCTTAGATTAATTCCTTTGAACAAAGCTGTATCTTTTTTAGAAAAGTATCTTGAAGAATTGCCTTTTGACCACCCTTTTACTCGGAATAAAAAATCAGCAAAAAGATTTGACAATTCTTTTGTGCCCATATTTTCCCAAGTGGTCACCAATGAAGCTACTTCATTTTTTTCTTTAGAAGAATAATTTAATTCTCTTAAATGAAATGCCTTCAATAAATCATGAGGTTCAAGGTCTTTACCTCTTGCATTTTGTGAATCAAAAAATTGAAACGCTTCAGAAATATCATCAATCACAAAATGAGTAATTTCACACTTGTTTAGAAAAAAATCCATCAAGTCTTCATCCATGTTTGCTATTCTTCTTTCGATTTCTCTGTAGTTATCTTGTATATTCTTTTTTGATTTTTCATTCTCAAATTTCGGATTAAATACGGTCGTTTTTAAGATATTCAACTGCTTTTTTAAATCTTGGTTATTTAGGTCAGCAAACCTATTAGTAAGAATTCCTTTAACAATCAATAAAAATGTTATGGTTCTTTGTTGTCCATCTACAATATAATCATTATCATTTTCTTTATGAATAACGATAGTTCCAATTCGGTAGGGAGTATTTCCTTTGAAACGTTGAATATCATCAAGAAGTTGAATGACATTTCTTACCGTCCATTTGTAAGGTCGTTGAAAATGGGGTATTGATAAATCCTTGTGAAGAAGAAACTCTCCAATAGTTAATATTTCTGTTTTAATAATACTCATCTATTCATATCCATTTAGAGGGTAATTTTAACCATTTCATTTATTATAAACATTGTATTTTTTATCTCTATAGTTTTAAAGATTCACTTTCCTGAGAATTAGTATTTCTTCAAGATACCTTTATTTATTAATATATAGTTCTTTACAAGCTTCTTTGGAGACGCTAAGGTTAACTTTTACCATGAGAAAATAATTCCATTAGAGGGTCATAGGCGATGAAATAAGAAAAATAGAATTAAAAGCGCAATAATAATTGAATTTAAGGTAGATATGAAAAAACCATACTTTAATTCTTCCCTTTTAAGGCCTAAACCAATTAAGCATCCTATAATTGGAATAGTTGTCAGAATGGCTAACGCAATATATAATTGTATTATAGATTCAACCATTGTTGCCAACGCATCTGTAATTCCATCGGAATAATCTACATTGGTAGGATTTGAATTATATAGTATCAAAATAAAATACGTAACGGGGTAAAGTAGAAGATGTCCTATAACTATTATATATCTTGTTTTCATTCTTATAAATTTACTAAAATTCTGCTTATGTCAAATTCCAAAAAATTCTCTATTTTGTTTTGAAAACATTATTATTTTTAAATTATCTTATTTAAAGTAAAATGACCGATTTAGATTTATCATACTATAATGATTTATTATCTACCACTAAAGAGAGGTCTATAAAAATTCATTTTGATTCAAAGGTTTTAAATAAATATTATGTCGACCCTCAAATTGGGCATCATTCAGAATCAGATTCTACATTAGTATTGGATGGAAAAGAAGTTCTATTCAAAGCCGACAAGAAGACAATTTACACAGACATAGATGAGCTGGAGGGAAAGACTCATTCTTCTAAAAAAAAGGAAACTGCCCTTGTAAGTTTTCTTTTACATGATAAGGTAAAGGAAATACTTCCAGAAGATTCCAACGAAATAACAATTGGAACCATTTGCAGAGCAATGTGCCTAATCGGAAATCATTATGTAAGTTATCGTCAGAGTGAGATTGAAGGTAAATTATATGAAGAAATGATAAGTGATTCTTTTGAAGAAATTAAATTATTCCAATTTCTTCTTGATTATAGAGCAGGCAAGGAAGGAATAAGAAAGATTAATATCTCTTTGGAATCAAAATTTAAAACCAAGCCCATAAATTTACCCGAAGGATGGTTTTTGTTTTTTATGGAGGAATTTGAAAATAAGTTTAATAATTCAAAATATACTATTGATAAATATTATCAAGACCATATTGATGGAGCTTTGTACTTTATTAAGTCCTTTGGAAAGCCTAAAGACCGAAGAAATAAAATAATATCTGACTACGCACTTATTTTAGAAAGTTTGATTAAGCACTATAATTTAGGAACTAAAAATAGCAGACATCTAATGATTGGTTTATTACTTAATTACATGGGATTTGTATCGAAGAAATCATCAACCCAAAATTATGCGGACCATATAAAACAAATACTCAGAAGGAGAAAATAAAGCATTTAACCTTTCAATTATAGAGCGAATCCTTAATGGGTTCGCTTTTTTTTTGCCCAAACCACAGTATTTACTGATTAGACAAATCTATCATATTTGTTTTTACAACTGTTCAAAATCAGCATCGTATAAAAGTAGAAGTAGATGAAAAAGAGTACTCCTATGAAATTATAACTGAAGTAAAAATGAAACATTTTAATTACAAAATAAGAGATAGCTAAAAATATATTTGGCAAAAAGGTGAGGAATAACAGGTTGGACAAAGCATCTCACTTATCTTTTGAAACTGTCCAATTTTCAAAACGTATAAATAATCAGAAGGCGAAAAAGAGTAGTCTTCATTAATTAAAAATAAATAAAATGAAATCAGAAAACAAAACAGTAGCTATTCTGTTTAAGATTGAAGGTGATAGTGGCTCATTTAGTTTCGAGACGGATTATGATACCGTTGACAATTATGCTTGCCAAAGTAACCTAAATGAAATGCCTGCCTTATTAGAAATGATAATGAATGGCATGACGAACAATTGGATTTTTGGTAATAACGAATCACTTAAACGAGGATTATTGGCAGCAGCTTCCACTTATATTGGGTTAACAAAATCCTGGAAAATGCTTAAACAACTTGAATTTACTGGAATTATCGCCACAGTAGAATTAAAAGAAGAGGGAGGATGTATAATTAGACCTGGCAATCTTACAAATTATGAAAGTGGAAAGGTTATGGCTGAAGCAATTGTTAAAGAGAATAATGGTTTTAGTTATGGTTCCCATGAATAATAATTTATTAAGTAATAGAAGTAATTCATACAAACAATTAAAAAATAAATAATATGTCAAAAACAAGTATTGAATGGAGCCAGTTTACTTGGAATCCGACTACTGGCTGTACGGTCTGTAGTGCTGGCTGTGCCAGGTGCTACGCCCTACCACAATCAATGAGAAATAAGGCAATGGGTCTTAAAAAGTATGAAAATGGATTTGAAATCACCATGCACGTTGAGGAATTGCTAAGACCTTATCGTTGGAAGAAAGGTAGATTAATTTTCGTTAACTCAATGTCAGACCTTTTTCATCCTGGTGTAACCGATGAGTTTATCAAGCGGGTTTTCAAAGTTATGAATGAAACACCTCAACATACTTATCAGGTGTTAACAAAACGTGCTGATAGAATGGCGAGTTTAAGCAGCGAATTAGTATGGACATCTAATATATGGGCTGGTGTTTCAATAGAAAATATGAAAGTAATAAACAGATTGGATTACCTTAAAAAGTGTCATTCAAATGTAAAGTTTCTTTCTCTTGAACCACTCTTAGAATCCTTACCTAATTTGAATCTTGAAGGTATTGACCAGGTTTTAGTTGGTGGGGAATCTGGAACGGGTAAAATAAGACCAATTAAAGAGGAATGGGTAATTGATTTAAAAAATCAATGTAGAAACCACAAGGTCGCATTTTTCTTTAAGCAATGGGGTCATAGAAATAACAATCCAAATCCTTTAGACCCAACATTAATAAAGGGTCATCAACATTATGCTAAGGGTGGTTGTCAACTTCATGGGGTTGTTTATAGGGAATTCCCATTATTATTTCAACCAAAAACAAAAGCCTTCGTAAAACAATTAGACTCAAAAAGTGAGACTCAAGTTAATAACCAGGACTCAGCTCTTAAGTCTTTTGTAGGTTCTCTTAGCCCGTTTAAAAAAATAATTGGTGAGGCATTAATTAATGGAGAGTCTCCTGATGCTCTAACAACTAGATTCTCAGTTGAACGAGCAATGCCCAAGAAAACCGCCCAGGCTTATGTTACAATGGTTGTGGACAAGTTGGAAAAGTATTCCGAAGGTAATTTGAATTTAACCAGTAACAATTAATATTTAAATGGAAATGTCTAATAATATAGAGGGGCACGTAAACTTAGAAGATGCTTTTTTTTCTTTTTTAAAACAATTTTTTATAACAAATAACTTGAAAAAGGAAAGGCTGCATCTTCCAAAGTATGAATTCTTTCTGCGTGAAATAATCAATAACCAATTAGAGCAAGATAGTTATGTACTTATCTCTAATAGGTTCTTAAGGAGAACAATTCGTCAGCCAATAATAACTCGTATGAAATACAATCTTATTCGTCTTGGTGTTATTGACTGTAATTATGAAATGCTTTATAGCAAACCTGAGAATGGTAAGCCCAAAGGTGAAATACCTTATGGATACAGTATAACTCAAGAGTATTTTAATTTCTTTAAGGAACTAATTAATACAAGTAGACTTCATGAAAATACTAATGGAACCGTTTTATCAAATGATACTAATGAGAGCGGTTTTAAGAGTGATAAGAATGGGGTCGCTTTTAATGTTAGTATTAATGGGAGCGGTTTACAGGATAATTATAATAAAGCGGTTTTATCACCTCACTTAGGACGTGTATATAATGAGAGCGGTTTACCACTGGATATTTTAGAAAAGCGAAGAGTTGAATTTCAGCAAAAAACTAAAAGAAAAAATCTAACAAGATGGGATTTACTTTTATTAGATGAGAATCTACCTGAATATAAGTTTATCAGAGACAATATGCATAAGCTTTCTATTGATAAGAATGGCTATAGATGGATTGAGGAGCAAGTTGAGGCTAAACTAAGGTTAAAAAATAAAAAGAGAGAATTCGTAAACAGTGATGGTCGAATTGTGTCATACATTGCAAAGAACCGTTTCCTTGACGAGGAAAATGGAAAGCAATGGAAAGGAGACTTAGCAAGGATAGATAAAGGACTATACAGGTTTAGCTGTCCTGAATCAACTCATAGGGTTTATTATAACATAACATCAATGCCATCTGAGCTTAGACAATTTCTAAGATATAATGAAGAGAAATTATGTTACCTGGATTACTCTAATTTTCAACCCTTTCTCTTTAATAAAGCGCTTTTGGATAAGTTTTCTGATGAAATCCATCCAGATATATCAAGGTATATTGAATTAACTTCAAAAGGGCAATTCTATGCAGAAATAAAAAGGTTAATTATAGTTTATGGAATTGAAATAAAAAACCAGGATAGTTTTAAGACAGATTTTTTTGCCAGAGTTTTCTTTTCAACTGAGAAACGTAAATATAAATTCAGGCTTGTTTTTGATAAACATTTCCCAAATGTATCCGCATTAATTACTGAAACTAAAAAGGAAAACTATAAAAACTTATCTATTGGATTGCAGAAATTAGAGGCTGAAATTGTAATAAATAACATACTCAGAGAAATTGCAATTAAATACCCAGAAGCATTTGTATTACCTGTCCATGATGCTATTTTATGCGAACCAGAAATGTGTGATGTGGTAAAGGAACTAATGTATAATAAAGCTGAAGCCATTATCGGATTTAGACCAAGTATAAAATAGATGGAAAATAAAGTTGTTGTAATAGATGGTGAACGCTTTCAGAAATTAGTAGACTCTATTGATTTATTACGAGACGCTGTGTTAGCTTCAAGCACTCCCGTTCCACACCAGTTATTGAGCAAGAATCCAAGTCCTTTGGATTGGATGCCCCTTGAGGAATTTTGCGAAGCTCTCGGTTTTGATAAAAGGCATTTTGACAGATATTACAAAAAGAAACTTAAACATAAAAAATTTGCTCACCGTACATTCATTCATAAACCATCATTGGAAGAATGGTTTATGAAAACTTCTATTTAAGCCGCTTTTGATTTTTGCATTTTTTTATAGATTGATATTTTATCCAACGCAGCATCGCTCTTGTCTTTTTGTAATTTTCCTAAATATATTTCTGTAACATGTATATTCTTGTGGCCTAAGCAATCCTGTATAAGTCGAATATCACCAGTCTGTTCGTAAGTATAAAGAGCCCATGAATGCCTTGCGATTTTATTAGTTAAGTTTTTTTTAATATCACAATCTTTCGCAATGAATTTTAAGTACTTATTGCAGAGAGCCGTTTTTGCACTAATAATCTTTTTATATTCTTCATTTGATTTGTCCTCATCACCAGGTTCTAAGAAAGGGAATAAATAATCTCCTGGCATACAATTATTTCTTTTTATGCTGTTCAGCATGTCTTTCATTCCATCATTAATTTTAAACGATTTTTGGGTTCCGTTTGTTATACCCTTTTTCATTTGGTATTCGATACGACCATCTTTAATGTTGCTGTATTTCAAACATAGTAAATCTTCAATTCTAATACCTGCACAATTAAAGCTTAATTCAAAACTTTTTAGTACCCAAAATTTTAAATCAATCTTTTCATACTGTAAGGAAAACAATTCTAATAGTTCATTTGTTTCTAAACGCTCAATTGCCGTTTCCTTGTCTTTTGGCATTGTATAAGACTTGAAGGGGTAATATTGTAATCCTACTACTTCTTCCTTTATAGCTTTATTCCAAATGGCTCTAATTCTTTTTTGATGTGTATATGCGGAGCCGCCCCATCCCTTTTTTTTAAGCCAAAGTTCAAATTCCTTTAACCAATTACAATCTATTTCAGTAAATTTTATAGAATCGCATCCAAGATACTCTACTATTTTATTTTTGGTAGTTATATATCCCTTTTCTTGATTGTACTCATCTCTCATTTGGTGAAGCTTCTGATTATAGAAAACTAAAAAATCCTTTGTTGCCGTTTTTAGACTTGGTTTGTCGGCATACATTTTCTTTTCTAATCTTAGAGCCTCAATTTTCTTTTCTATTTGGCTATTATAAAACTCAAATTCGTCATTTGATGAACGAACCCATTTATTAACCATCCCGCTCCATTCCGACTTTTTTATCGAAAACCCGACTTTTTCCCATTCGGATTTTCTATTATGTGTAACTCGGATATAGACCCCATAGAAGCCTTCCTTATTTTTATTCATTATCTTAGCAGTGAAAGTGATGTTCTCCATAATTTTGGGGTTTAGGATGATTCTTTAACCCAAAGTTATGTAGATTTACACAACATTTACGCAACAACTTGGTTTTTAAGACGTGTTTTTTGGTTGAAAGTGGTATTGAACTGGTTTGTCAAAATCCTCTGCATCCCTTTGTGGTAGATGGTTTCGAAGAACTGGTTGGAAATTGGTATAAAAGTGGTGTGAATAACATTACCATCGTACGGGCTACCTGAAACCGATGTTTGAAGACATCGGTTTTTTTATGTTCTATTTTGGGGGCTTTCGGAGGTAGAGAAGTTTTAGAAAATCCTAAAAAAGTGCTGAAAAAGGTTAAAATTAACCCCTATACTAACCCCCGTAGGGATGGTTGGTAGATAAGGGGGTGAGCAAATCCTTTTTCGTTTTCAGAAGGAGTCGCCTTAAATCAAGATAATAGAAGCGTGTCAGGATGGCTAATAAGCATTATCTTTGCTCTGCATGGGACTCTGAACATTCAAAGTCAAAAACATCATGCTCCAATTTACTATTGGGCAACATGCCTGCTTTAATTATCTAATATGAACAGACATTCTCTAAATAAACAAATTATTCATTTTTTACATATCGGAAAAACAGGTGGCACAGCTGTGAAGTACGCGCTAGAGAACACTTCATTAAGCCCTCAGTATTCCTTCTTTCTTCATGACCATAGTGTTAAACTGCGAGACATTCCTTATGGAGAAAAGGTGTTCTTCTTTTTACGGGATCCCATCACTCGTTTTGTTAGTGGTTTTTATAGCCGTCAGCGTCAAGGAAAGCCCCGTTATAACAGCCCTTGGAGTAAACAAGAAGAAGCTGCGTTTTTGCAATTTAAAACCCCCAATGATCTCGCCATTAGTTTAACTTCTGAAACGCCAAAGGTACGGGAGTCTGCATTTGAGGCAATGATTAATATCCAGCACGTAAACTCCTTTTATATGGATTGGTTCGGGAGTGAAGAGTATTTTAATGACCGGTTAAGCAATATCTTTTTCATTGGCTTTCAAGAAAGCCTTGATAGTGATTTTGAACTATTGAAAATAAAGACCGGATTGCCTCCAACTGTCAGTCTACCCCGCGACTCACTAAACATGCACCAAAACCCTGCTGGACTGCATACCCAACTTGCTGAATTAGCCGTCACCAATCTAAAAAAGTGGTATGAAAAGGATTATTTTTTTCTGAATCTTTGCAAGGAACATGCACTGCTATGCCGGGTAATAAAAAAGCAATACCAGGGTCATACAAAAAATAGAAACTATCAATGAAAACACCACTGCATAAGTAAGCGATCCACCTTTTAGTTTTAATTTTTTCATTTGGTTGTATCAGGTGTCACAGTAGCGTTTTTATTTTTTTGTACTGCTTTTTCAGCTTTTTTTTCAGCGGCTTGTTTCTCTTTTAGTGCTTTTTTTTCGGCGGCCTTTTTATCCTTTTCAGCTTTCTTTTTTGCTTCGACTGCTTCTTTACTTTCTTCTTTCGGGTTTTTAGTATCGGTTTTCTTTTCTTTAGTAGTGACAGGTTTGTCGTTATTTTTTGTTTTGTCTACAGTAGTATCGGTTTTTTTATCTTTCTTTTTAAACGTAAAAATATTTTTTATTTTTTTTCCAGCTATTAACAAATAGCATTGTTAAATGGATATTTTTTTTAACCATGGTTAATTTTGTTAAAATATTCTACTTTTTTTCGAAAATAATAATTTAGTGAGTACAAAAACCACATCAACTTAATTAATATAGTTTGTTTAAAAATTACTTACTGTCATCCTTCACGCGGTTTGCTCGGTTTAAGGTTAACTCCTGTTTTTCTATACAAGTGTAACTACAAAATAATTGCTTTAGCACATTACTTTTTAAAAACTGCTGTTTTTTGATTAAACAGTTTGTGCAGTATTTCAAGAAATAAAGCCATTTTTGGTATAAAAAACCCCTATATTAACCCCTCCAGCGTTTTTGAGGTTTAGTATTTAGTACGTTAACCCAAGATAGGTTTGGGCGTCCCTTTCACGGACGAAACACAAGTTTGATTCTCGTACGCTACAAGCAAAAACCGATGTTTGAAGACATCGGTTTTTTTATGCCCTGTTTTCAAGAGTTTTAAAGGGGAGTAAGTGAAAAAGTGTTAAGTAGTAATAAAGACAATGTATTTGGTTATTTTTGGAAAATTAATGGTACTATTAAACGTGCAAAAGCGAATAGAAAAAATAAATGCTAATTGGAGTTTAACATCCCTTTTATTTTTTCTATTTCTACTGGCAGGGGCCGTTAGTTTTGCTATAGATAATATAGGCAGCGCTTATACAGTACAGGGTAAAAATAATTTACTCGCTAAATCAATCGGTGCTTGTACTGCACCAACTATAACCATTACACCAACAAGTTATACGGTTTGTTCGGGCATAAACGATACTCTTAAAGCAAGCGGTGCCACTACATATACGTGGAGTACAAATGATACAGGTGCTACAATTATTGTAACGCCAACTATTACAACTACCTACACCGTTACCGGAACCAGTATAGGAGGTGTGGCTACACAAACCGTAACAATACTTGTAAATGCTACACCAACCATAACCATTGCATTAACAAGCGATACTATTTGTGCAGGTATAAAAGATACGCTTACAGCATCTGGTGCTATTACATATACTTGGGTTACAAGCGGAGACACGGGTAAAACAATTACTCCTTCGCCAACCGTTACAACTGTTTACACCGTTACCGGCACGTACACAAATAGCTGTGTGGGCACTGATACCATGCGTGTTACCGTAAATAAATTACCTCCTGTAACGGCTCACTTAACATCAACGGTTACGCCTATTTGCACGGGCGATACAATTACACTGTCACAAGCTGGAGCAGATACCTATACATGGACCAGCACTTCGTACACATTCACATCGGCAGATAACGATAGTGCTGCACATGGAGTTAAATTTATTCCTAAACTGGGGAAAGATACGTTTATTGTTAAGGGCAGAGATACTATTACCGGTTGTGTAAACACAGCAACCATTAGTATTTTGGTAAAAAAATCTCCCAATGTAATAGTAAGCCCCAGTCTTCCGGCAACTATATGTCCGGGCGGTACGGCCACCTTTACTGTTTCAGCCGATTCAGGAGTGGTAACATATACCTGGTCGCCAACAACCAATTTAAGCCCTTCGGCTACCAGTACAAATATTGCGGTTTCGCCTACTGTTTCAACTGCTTATCAAGTTATTGGTAAAGATACCAACGGTTGCACAAGTACTAACGAGGCAATTGTTATCATCCCGCAAGATTCTATTCATGTAAACAGTCCTTCTATTTGCTTATCTAACTCTGTTACACTTAATGCAACAAGTAATATTTCACTTAGTTATACCTGGTCTCCGGCAACGGGGTTAAGTGGTACTTCGGGTAGTTCTGTTGTTGCAAACCCACGCAACACCACCGTTTACACAATATCGGGCACAGATGCTTTTGGTTGTATGGGTACGAGTACAGCAACCGTTACGGTAGATTCGTTGCCTACTGTAACCATAAGCAAAACACCTACCATAACCTGTAGCGGGCGACCTGCATTGCTTACAGCAAGCGGGGCAAGCACTTATACTTGGAGTACAGGAGCGGTTGGTGTAACCGATGTGGTTTTTCCTACAACAAATACCGAATACACCGTTGTTGGTACCGATACCAATGGTTGTTCAAACAACGCTACCGAAATTTTATTGGTAAACCCATCGCCAACGGTTACTATAAATGGAGGAGTTACTTCTGCTATCATAAATTTAGGGCAATCAATTACACTAAATGCTGCTGGGGCACTTACCTATAGTTGGACAACAGGCAATGTAACTTGCGACAGTTGCGCTTCAAATACTGAATCGCCTGTTACCGATACACAATATTGTGTGGCCGGAGGAGACATTAATGGTTGTAGAGATACAGTGTGCCTGCATGTGGTTGTTGAAAATGTTTGCGATGTTTTTATTCCCGATGCTTTTAGTCCAAATGGAGATGGACAAAACGATGAGTTTAAAGTTTACAGCCATTGCATTGTAGCATTAACGCTGCAAATATATGATCGTTGGGGCAATCAGGTTTTTAATAAAAGCGACCTGTCTGCTGCCTGGGATGGCACCTATGGTGGTAGCTTAATGAACACGGGTTCCTATGTTTACCAAGTACAATACACGTTAAGCAATGGTAAAACAACAAAAACAAAAGGTAATTTTAGTTTAATGAGATAAGTATGATAAGAAGATTACTACTATATACTTTTTTGTTTTGTTCTGGTGTTTTTTATGCGCAAGATTTTCATTTCTCGCAATATAACCTGGTTCCGTTTTGGTTAAACCCTGCCATGGTAGCCGGCACTAATGATGTAGATGCAGGCGTAATTTATCGGACGCAATATACAGGGCTTAGTAATCCTTACAATACATTTGGAGCTTTTGCCGATGCGGCTATTAAGAAAAAACGAGGCAAAAATTCTTACTTTGGTTTAGGCGTAGGCTTTGTGCAGGATAATAATGCAAACGTGCAATATAAATCATCGTTAGCTGCGCTATCACTTTCGTATCATATACGCATTACCCGTAATAATATGGTAAGCGTAGGGTTTCAACCTTTCTTTTTTCAGAAGAGCATAAATTATGCAGGCTTAAAATGGGGCAATCAATTCGATGGCTACTCGTATAATTCATCATTAGCAACAGGAGAGCCTGGAACTTATTCGCAACAATCTAAAGTCGATGGCTCTATTGGTTTTAATTACCAGTTTTCAAAAGGCGTTCACAGTTCTATAGTTGAGCGTGCACAAAAACTTCAAATAGGTTTTGCCATGTTTCATTTACCTATTGTTCATTATTCATTTTACGGAAGTCCTGAAACCATATATTCCAGATATAGTGTAAACGCATCTTACACCTATAAACCTGCGGGTTCCAGAGTATCTATAAACCCGGTGGTGTTTTTTCAAAAACAAGGTCCTGCCGATGAATTTATTTTTGGCTGCAATACATTATTTATTTTACAGGAAGCTCCAGCGTCAACAAGCTTTTCAAAAAGCTCGTCGCTAACATTGGGAGTATTATACAGACTGCAGGATGCTATTATAATTAATGCCGGACTTAATTACGAAAACTTTTGTTTCAGTTTAGCATACGATGTAAACTCATCTTCTTTAATTACATCTACGCATTCATTCGGCGCAATTGAGTTGTGTATAAGATACCGTTTAAACAAAGGGCATTGGAACGCCGTTGCATCCAGCGATTAAATTTTAAATGGATGATATTTCCTTAAGCGTTATGTTTTTACTGATAGGTAAAAAATTTTCGTTTTTTTTATAGGTGTAAAGATTGTATGTTTGATATAGGATGTAATACAATATGAAAAAAATTCTAACCTTATTATTTATAATACCAACTTTTTGTTTTGGGCAAATAATATTCGAATCTGTATTTAATCAAACGGTAGTGGTTCATTCAATATCTAATTTAGAAGGTAACCGATATGTTCTACCGTTTAAACTTCCTAATTTTACAAATGGATATATTATACGTATAACTGTATCGCAAATAAATAGAGAGCCTCAAAACAATATCAGCCTAATTAATAATATTTTGAGTTTAACCTCAAATGCTAAGGGTGTAATAGATGGTGCAATACTTGTTGGTCAATTAATTCATCCTCCAACGAGTGAAAATATTGATTTCTTTATCCTTGACGGTGCAAATAACGCTCAAAATTTTCAAAACAAAGTTGCATGCGAAGATATCTACCAAAGCTTAAGCATGGTGTCGATGAACACCTATATAGATAAAATTCCAAGTAACGGATATTTGTGTTTGCGTAATATGAACACTTTACAAGGGGTAACAGTTCATGTTGAAATGGTTGCTGAAATAGGCTGGGGTAGAAATTTTAAGCAAAAAATATATAATGAAATTAAAGAGAAAATGGAAAGCGTAAACAAATATTCATCAGATGAGATTACAACATTTTGTGATTGTTTTGTAAAAACAATGTCGAGTAAAGATATAGCGGAGGCTAAAAATATGTTAGACGATGAAATAAAAAATTGGGAAAAAGAAATTATTAATAACTGTAAAACAAAATCAGGGATTACAAAATAATTTCATTTCTTTTTTGTGCCTTTTAGCAACAATGCTTATTTTTTGCCGTTTCTGGCAGCTTCTTTATCCTGTGCGTTTTCCAGGTTTTCTTTATAGTGCTTGTTGTGCGGTAATATTTCTACCGCTTTTGCATAATCTTTTATGGCTACTATAAGTGTGCCCAGCTCTTCGTAAATGGCTCCTCTGGCGTTGTACGATGCGGCATCTTCAGGGTCTAACTTTATGGCGCGGTCAAAATCGGCAAGGGCTTCGGTATAGTTTTTTAAATAGCAGTAAGCAGTTGCGCGGTATCTAAAAGCTTCACTAAACGACGAATCTAACTGAATGGCTTTGGTGTAATTTACAATGGCATCTTTATACTTACCGTTTTCTACAGCGGTATAACCCATGTAAATCCAATAGTATTGGCTTTTTTGTAAACTGGCACGACTAACTTTTTGCTGCGCTAAACACGTTGCCGAAAGGAAAACTAAAAGGCAGATTAAAAATCTTTTCATTGCACTATAAAGGTAAAATAAAAAACCTCAAAACCTTTACCGCACTATTTTTTCAATTCACCACACATAAGCAGCTATCTGCATGGTTGGGCTATTAAAACGCTAAAAGCTGTCGTAACTTTAAGTAACAAATACTTGAAGCCATGGAAACTTTAGAATTGGTAAAAAAACCACGGGTAAAAAAAGTACAAGAAGAAGAGCCAGACTTAGGCAGGTTTAGCATTTTTAGCTTGTGTGCAGAAACTGGAGCATTAGTTTTTTGCGGTTTTATGGGTTACTTTTTAGTGATGCGGGCTATTGGCTTGCACGAGGTGTTTATGTTAAGGTACCTTAATGCATTTTTTTTAATGGCAGGCATTGCACTTGCCATGTACTCCTATAAAAATAGCATGAAAGAAAATGTAGATTATAAAAAAGGTTTACAAATGGGCATGTTTATTACATTGGTTGCTGTTTTACCCTTTGCGGTTTTTATTTTTTTATACTTAAACATTGATGATGGTTTTTTAAACCTGGTAGAAAAAGATGTTCAGCTACGGGAGTTTGTTACACCTGCAACGGTGGCCGGGTTTATTTGTTTAGAGGGGGTTTGCTCGGGCTCTATTATAACATTTATAGTAATGCAGTATTTTAGAAAAAAACACGAAAAAATAAAAAGAGTATAAAATAAAATTAGCTGGTTCCTTAATTTAATAACTTAAAAACTATTGTTATGAACCGAATAAAAACAAATAAAATTTTAATTCCGTTAGATTTTTCGGATACTTCTTTAGAGGCTATTAAGCACGCGAGCTTAATTTTAAAACATAGTCCGGGCGAAATTATTCTTTTACACGTGCATAAAAAAAGAGATGTATTAGATTTTATTTCTGCCGAGCATGAAGCGGCTGATGTTTTAGTTACCAATTTTGTATCGAAAAGGCTCGAGGAGCTTGCCGAAAAAATACGCGAAGAAGAAGGGCTTACAGTATCAACCCTAATTTATACAGGCAACATTACTACCGAAATTATGGAGGTGGTTGAACGCAATAAAATAGATTTAATTATTATGGGAACTCGAGGCAGAGATTCTGATAATAATAAATTTATGGGAAGCAATGCTTACAGGGTTATAACAAAATCAACCATTCCCGTAATTGCCGTGCACTCAAGCTATGCTAAACCTGCGTACGATAATATTTTAATTCCTATTGATACTTCTGAGCACTCAAGGCAAAAAGTAGATTCTGCTGTTTATTTGGCAAAAAAATTAAACGCGCAATTATCGGTTATTGGGCTTATTGGTAAAGGCGAAGAAACCTATACCTACAAAATGGAAGTTATTATGGGACAAATACAAAAACTGGCTAAAGATAAAAATGTACACTGCGTAACCGAAATTCAAACATCGCTAAACCGGGCCGGAACAACCTTAACGCATGCCGAAAAAATACATGCTGATTTAATTATGATAATGACCGACCAGCACGCCGAATTTTCGAGCATAATTTTAGGAACCTACGCCCACCAATTAATAAACGAATCTAAGGTGCCGGTGTTATGTATTCCGCCCGAAACGCATCCCGAAAATATACCACCCGATAATTTAGGTGGCATGTGGTAGGTGTGCATTAAAGTTTTGTTCTTTATAAGTAAGCATTAAAAAAAGGTCTAGTACTAACCAATAAAAATTAGAAATCATGAAAGCAATTCATTTCGACAAAAAAACTGCAAGAGAGTTAGAGTCTGAAAAATCAGATTTATCTGTTGCGAGCTTATGTAATAGTGCAGGCCTACTAACATGTGCTTGCCTAATAGGCTATTTCTTTTTAATGAACGCGTTTAATTTGCAGGAGGTGCTTGCACTTAGAGCATTTAACTTTTTTATTTTACTGGGCGGTATTTTATGGGCATTTCGTTTTTATAGAAGAGCTACCGAAGAAGATAAAATAGATTATTTTACCGGATTAAAAATTGGCGTTAGAGTTACCTTAACTTCGGTAGTTACATTTGCCATTTTTATGGCTCTTTACCTTGTTTATGATGGCCGCCTTATGTACATCATAAAAGAAAACACCGGCATTGGCGATTATATTAACCCATTAACAGTAGCAGGGGCACTTTGTATCGAAGGGCTTGGCTCAGGCATTATAGTAACTTTTATTGCCATGCAGTATTTTAAAAAAGAGTAAAATACAACTTCGCTAAGTAATTTGCATCTATCGGTTAAAGACTATTGCGGGTAGCTTTTTCTTTTATCGGTTGTGCAAATTCACTTTGCCCCCAATAACTAAAAATAGATTTAATAAGCTCAAAATAATCAAGCGGTTTTATAAAATAGCCTGCAACCTGCAAATTATAACAGTTAATTTTATGTTGTGGGTTCGATGAAGTTGTAAGCACAACAACGGGTATACTTTTTAAATCCGCATCACTTTTTAAAATGGTAAGAAATTCTATACCGTTCATTTTTGGTAAATGAAGGTCTAATACTATAAGGCATGGTTTAGTACTATCTCCATCACGTAAATAGGTAAGTGCGGTTTCGGCGGTTTCAATGGTAATTAATTCAATATCATTATTTACCCTGCTAAGTCCTCTTTTAAAAGTTAAAGCATTAATTCTATCGTCTTCTATTAATAATATCGAGTTTAAACGCATAACTAATTAATCAGGAATTTCACTTAACGACCAATAAAGGTTAATGTCTTTTATTACCTCTACAAACTGTTTATAATCTACAGGCTTTAACATATAGCCGGCAACACTTAAATTAAAACTCTCGGTTTTATCTTTTTCGGCGTTTGATGTAGTAAGTACAACCACCGGTATTTTTTTTAGCGAACCATCGGCTTTTAAAATTTTCAATAACTCTATCCCATTCATTTTGGGCATGTTTAAATCAAGCAAAATAATGCATGGGTTTTCGTTACTTGTATTTTTAAGGTGTTCTAATGCTTCAAGACCATTACAAACGTGTGTAAGCTCATTACTAATTTTTAAATCTTTTATGGCACGCTTTACAGTCATGGCATCTATCTTGTCGTCCTCTACTAATAAAATGGGCCTGTTATTTTTCATAACCGTATTTATTTAAGTTGTTTTTTTAGTGCGAAAAAAAATGTACAGCCATCACCCGGTTTAGATTCTATCCATATTTTACCACCAACGTTATCAATTATTTTTTTAACTACCGATAAGCCAATGCCCGTACTGTTCATTTCATCTTTTGTTTTTAATGTTTGAAATATTTGAAATACTTTTTCATGAAACTGTTCTTCAATGCCGGGGCCATTATCTTTTATAGAAAACAACCAATCATCACTTTGCTCAACACAGTCAATATTTATTTCTATGTTAGTTTTATCGTTATGTTTTACGGCATTCCCAATTAAGTTAGAAAAAACCTGTATCATCGGATATTTTGCTACCTGCAATTTGGGTAAGGTGTTATTTATTTGTATGTGCACATGGGGTGGAAACGCGGCCGTATCTATTACCTCTTTAACCAAAATGTTTAAATCAATTTTTTCTGTTTCTATATCTACTCTTCCGGCACGCGAGTATATTAAAACACCATCTATTAACGATTCAAGCCTTAGCACTCTGTTTTTTAAAAGATCTAAATATTCTTTTCCTGTATCATCCAGTTTATCTTTATAATCTTCGGTAAGCCAATCGGCAAGCGAGGCAATGCCGCGTAAAGGGGTTTTTAAATCGTGAGAAACTATATAAGCAAAACTTTCCAGCTCTTTTATCATGCCTTCCGAGCGTTTGTTTTGCTGTTCAATTTTACGGTTTCTTTCGTGTATAAATGATTCTCCAATAATGCACATGGCATAGTCTAACAAAACATTCATTCCATTACCAACCGATGACATTCTTTCGGCTTCATGGTCATACAAGCGCTTCATAATAGGAATATAGTATCTTCTTACCATGCCTACTATTTCGTACCAGGCTTTAAAATCGAGCCCCATGTGCGCATACTGCACGCCTTGCATCATCGAATATTTAATGTACGGCTCCCAATTATCTTCAAAAATAGCGGCTCGCAACAGCGCATCCGATTCTTTGTTATTGGCTTCACGTATTTCTTGCGGTATGTTTTTTATAAGCGGACCAAATATCGGGTGCTCTTGAAATTCTTTTAAAGATTTTTCCTGAATTTCTTTTTCGTGTTCTTTCGAAAAAGCGTAATAAAGCTTCATGTCTTCTTTTTCTTTAGCAGAAAACGATGGTAACATGTGTTTAAAATCAAAATTATGAAACATAATTGCTAAGCTTTAGTAGTTCGTATTAAAGTTACAAAAAAATAAATCGAAGAAATTTATTGTTAATCATATTTAACAAAACTAAAAGGGTGAAACGACGGTTATTGAGGGTGGTTTGTTTAGGATTATAATTTTTTTTTGAGTAAATTAGTATATCTCTATGAACTAAACTTCTAAAACAAAAAACCATGGAAGCAACCATAGAATCACCTATTAAAATTTTGTATGTAGAGGATGATGAAGTAGATCAAAAAGCTTTCCAAAGACATGTTACAAAAGGAGATTTTAATCTCCAATATGAACTTGCTTCATCAGTAAAAGATGCTAAAGAATTATTGTTAAATAACGAATACGATGTTATTGTTACCGATTACCTGTTGAAAAACGAAACAGGTTTCTCTATTATAGAAGTAGCTAAAGATGTGCCTGTTATTTTTATTACCGGCCAAGGCGACCAGTTGGTTGCTGTTAAGGCTATGAAACAAGGTGCCTTCGATTATATAGTTAAAGAATCTTCTGGGCACTATCTTGAATTGCTTACCACTACCATCGAAAAAGCTTTTTCGTTTAATAACACCCATAAAAAATTAGAAGAGGCCGAGCAGGAAATTAAAAAATTACTATGGGCGCTTGAGCAAATAAACAACTCAATTACAATTTTAGATAAGGAAGGAAAAATTGAATGGGTTAATAAAGGTTTTGAAAACCTGTTTGGCTACGGATTAGAAGACGTGAAAAATAAAAGTGCTTGCGACTTAAGAAGAAAAGATATTAGCAAAAACAAACTCGAACGATTTTTTGCACGCGCATTTAGAAATAAAAATATATTAACCTGCGAATCGCAAATAATAAATAATAAACACGAGAAACGTTGGATTTATACAACCATGACCCCCGTAAAAAACGAAGCAGGTAAATTGGTTAGAGTTATTATAGTTGATACAGATATAAGCGAAAAAAAGAAAATTGAACAAGAACTTATTGAAGCGAAAGAAGAAGCCGAAGAAGCCGCTGTTGCTAAACAACAGTTTTTGGCTAATATGAGTCACGAAATTCGTACGCCCATTAATGGCATTATGGGCATGATGCACATGCTTGAAAACACAGAGCATGCCGAAACAAGAAAAAAATATTTGCAACTGGTAAATTACGCGTCAAATAATCTGCTGAATATTATAAATGATATACTCGATATGTCTAAACTCGAGTTTGGTAAAATGGTTATCGAAAAAATTGGTTTCAATTTGCCCGAACTTGTTTTAGATATTCAAAAATCTATGCAATATCAGGCCGAAGAAAAAGGGCTTCAGTTAAATTGTATTATTGATAGCAACGTGTCGGCTTACGTATACGGCGACCCTGCAAGACTTAACCAAATACTCATAAATTTAGTAGGCAATGCCATTAAATTTACCGAAAAAGGCAGCGTTACCATTTCACTAAAAACGGTTTCAAAACATGGGCACAAGGCACAGTTATTATTTACCGTAGCCGATACCGGTATAGGAATTGCTAAAGAAAAACAAGGGCATATATTTGAATATTTTCATCAGGTTAATTCAGATACAACGCGCCAATATGGTGGTACCGGTTTAGGGCTTGCCATTGTAAAACGCCTGGCCGAAATACAAGGAGGGAAGGCTTGGTTTGAAAGCAGAGAAAATAAAGGCTCCGAATTTTTTGTGCAAATGGAATTTGATGTGGGTTTGTCCGATAAAAAAGATGGTGTAAAAAAGACAGATGATTTAGAAGGTGATTTTTTAAGAGGTAAAAAAATTTTGTTGGTAGAAGATGAAGCACTAAACCAAATGGTGGCTAAATATTTATTAGAAAAAGAACTTGGAGCCCACGTTGAGGTTGTATCAAACGGAAACATGGCCATTAGCATGTTAGAAAAAAATTATTTCGATTTGGTTATAATGGATATACAAATGCCAAAAATGAATGGCTACGATACCACGCATTATATTAGAACCAAATTACCTGCACCACAAAACAACACACCTATTTTGGCCATGACGGCACACGCGTTTAAAGAAGAAGAAGTACGATGTAAAGAAGCGGGCATGAATGATTTTATATCTAAACCAATTAAAATAGATGAATTAAAACATAAATTAAAACTACTTTTAATTTAGCAGGTGTTGAAAGAGATTATATATTTACACTAATAAATATTGTATGCAGTTAAAATGTGCCATTATAGATGATGATTCGTTATTTACTCAGGTATTAGAACATTATTTATCGAGTGTAGATATGATACACCTGGATGGGATTTACCACGACCCCACCGAAGCATTAAATAAAATTAATTTTAAAGAAATTGATTTTTTATTTCTTGATATGGAAATGCCGGGCATGAGTGGCATTTCGTTTCTTACCAGTTTAACGGTCGTGCCGCCGGTTGTGGTTGTATCGGGTAAAAAAACATACGGGGTAGATGCTTTTGAATATAACGCGCTCGATTATTTGCATAAGCCAATTTCTAACGAGCGCTTTTTAAAATCGGTAAATAAAATAAAAACGTTTTTCGAAAAAACTAAAGCACCCGAAACCTCTATACAACAAAATATTTTTATAAAGCACGAAGGTGTGCACATTCGTTTAGCTGTTAACGATATAAATATTATACGCGCAAACGATAATGATGTAACACTGGTTGCAAACGGCAAATCGTATAAAACACATTTACGGTTAAAAGACATTTATGAAATGCTGCCACAAAGTGAATTTATGCAAGTACACAGGTCTTTTATTGTGCAGCTATCAAAAATTGATAAAGTTGATGGCGAGGTAATAGAAATTAATAACAGAACAATACCGGTAAGCAGAACCTATTTAAACGAGCTATACGAAAGATTGCGGATAAAATAAATTACTTAATTTAATTGAGATGAATATTAAAGAACTTAAAAGCTACCTAAATTGCGACGATGCTTTTTTAATAAGTTTAATGCAAAAATTTATTGATGAAGTGGCTGAAATAACCACTATCATAAAAACTGCTGCAAGCAACGAAGATTGGAAAACAGTAAAAACGCAAGCTCATAAAATGTTAAGCTCGGTTAGGATTTTTGAGATGCAGGAAATTATTGCTGTGCTCGAAAAACTGGAAATAGATGCCGATGCTGCAAAAAACCCGGACGCCATAAAAAAAGGTGTTGAACAGCTTTTAAGCTTGGCCGCACAAACTATTTACGATATAACAAATAGCTTAGGAGAAATTAAGGCAGTTAAATAATTTTATACTTTATTGTCATTGCGAGCATAGCGAAGCAATCTCACACAAATAAGATTACCACGCATTCCTCCTCGTAATAATAAACGCAGGTTTATTTTAAAATATCGGGGTTTAAAAATTTAAACCCGTAATGGTCGTTGGCGTGTTGTTGTAAAACATCCAGTCTGCCGTTTGGTTTAAGTTGTTTTAAATCGTATAAATCAGTTCGTCTGTCAAGTAAATTATGTACACTTCCGTGCGACCGAAGTTTTTTAAGCAAATCAAGTTCTACATCAACCACTAAAACCGTTTCTGTATTAGGTGTTGCTTCGGCTTTTATACCATTGGTAGGAAAAGCAAAATCTGCCGGAGTAAACACAGCCGATTGCGCATACTGTATATCCATATTATGCACTTTAGGTAAATTACCTATGCCGCCTGCAATGGCTACAAAACATTCATTCTCTATGGCTCTTGCCATGGCGCAGGCTCTAACACGTGTAAAGGCATTTTGTGTATCGGTTAAAAAAGGAACAAATAGTATTTCCATTCCTTGCATGGCTAATAACCTTGCCAATTCAGGGAACTCAACATCATAACATATCAGTATGCCTATTTTACCTATATCGGTATCAAAAACTTTTAATTTGTTGCCGCCTACTATGCCCCATGCATCTACCTCGGTAGGGGTAACATGTATTTTACAGTATCTTTCTATCGAGCCATCTCTACGGCATAAATAACCTACGTTGTATAATTGCCCGCCTTTTATAAAAGGCATGCTGCCTGTAATAATGTTTACGTTGTAGGCAATGGCAAAATCTATAAATTTATCTCTAAGCGGTTCGGTAAAATTGGCCAAGTTTCTTATGGCTTCAGCTTCGGTTTGGTGGTTAAAATCGGCCATTAAAGGCGCCATAAATAATTCGGGAAATAAAACAAAATCCGAATTGTAACCCGCAACCGTATCCACAAAAAATTCTATCTGCTCGCAAAGCGAATCAAAATTTGAAAACGTGCGCATGCCCCATTGCACCAAACCAAGGCGGGCTGTACTTTTATGTGGCGTTAATGATTTTGTAGGCTTTACGTAAAGCACATTATTCCATTCCATTAAGGTGGCGTGCGTTTTCGACTCCTCATCATCGGGCATGTAATTGCTTAGTAATTTTTTTACATGAAACTCGTTGGCAAGCTGAAACGAAAGAACCTGATCATGAATTTCTCTCAGTTTTACTTTTTGTATATATTCTTTAGGAGTAAGCTCTGCTGAATGTTCGGTATAGTTCGGTATTCGGCCTCCAAATAAAATGGCCTTAAGGTTCATTTTTTCACAAAGTGCTTTTCTGGCATCGTATAAGCGGCGTGCAAGCCGTAGGCCTCTGTAATCGGGGTGTACAAAAACTTCAATGCCATATAGCACATCACCTGCCGGAGCATGTGTTTTAAATGTATAGTTACCGGTTATTTGCTGGTAGGTGTGGTCATCGCCATAAGCATCATAATTTACAATAATTGAAAGCGCCACACCAACTACTTTTTCGTTCACTAAAACAACTATCTGCCCTTCCGGAAAAATTTCAAGCAGTCTCTTAATGTCGTCCTCAGTCCATACTGAAGCATGCCAGTTTTTGTATGCCTCGGTCATTGAAGCGCTTAAACCAAAATAATCATCTAAGGTTAAATTCCTTATTTCTATTTTTTTTACCTCAACGGCTAACTTGGCAGCCGTATGGGTTTTTTTAAAGGTTTTACTACTTGCGGTGCGCATAACATAACGTATTTAGTTTATACTAAAAATCCATCTATACTAAAGTTACGCAATTAAGCAGGCAACCTAAACCGGTTAATGGTAATAGCCTTGCTTTATTAGGTGAGTTGTACTTAATGTTGGGTGAACTGTTTTGATAAAAAATATTAAATTATAGGCTGACTATTTTTTATATTTTTTTGTATCTTAGTTACGTAATGATTAGTCATTAATCATCGAGGTGTATGAAAAGAAGCCGCTTGTTCAGTTGGTTTAAAGATATTTCTATTGCAAAGAAACTTTACTTTACAGTAGGTGTTATGGCTTTGCTTATAGGTGTAGAATTGTTTATGCTTTTCTTTTCTATACACACACTATCATCCGTAAGAGCTTATGTAGAAGGCGAAGGCCTGTGGTCTAAAGCGCAAAAAGATGCATCCTACCATTTACTACGATACGGTATTTGGCAAGATGAAAAAGATTACGAAATGTTTAAGGAGTTTATAAAAGTTCCCTTAGGCGATAGCAAAACCAGACAGGAGTTGATGAAAAAAGACCCTGATATGCAAATAGCACGACAAGGTTTTATTGAAGGCAGAAATCATCCGGATGATGTAAACGGAATGATAAAACTTTTTAGGCGCTTTAATAGCATATCCTATATAAACAGGGCTATTTATTATTGGGGCGAAGCAGAACCGGCTGTACTAAAACTTATTCCTATTGGCGATAGCTTGCATATGGAAATAAACAAAGCTTCTCCTTCTCCCGAAAAAATAAATGAGCTATTGCAAAAAATAAATCCTATTACCGAAAAAGTTACTGTTTCCGAAGATAATTTTTCTTTCTCATTGGCGGAGGGTTCACGCTGGCTCGAAAATATAATTTTAAAACTGCTTTTTGTGATTGCAATCACGGTTGAAATATCGGGCTTGTTACTTACTATATCCGTTAGCAGAAGTTTACAAAATGGCCTATCAGAAATATTGAATGCTACCAACTCTTTTGCAAAAGGAAACCTGGCGGCAAGGGCAAAAGTTTTTTCGTTAGATGAAATTGGTTCGCTGGCATATTCGTTTAATAAAATGTCGGCAAAACTCGAGCAAAGTATTTCAGAGTTAGAACAAGCTCAAACTAAATTTAAAGGCCTGCTCGAATCTGCACCCGATGCCATTGTAATAATGGATAAAGAAGGCATTATAAAACTGGTTAACGCGCAGGCAGAAAAACTATTTGAATACGACCGTAATGATTTGTTATCTCAGTCTATAAATTTGCTGGTAATCGATAGGAGTAAAAACTCAAGCGCTCACCAGGGGAAACATTTTTTTAAATTATCGCACATGCACCGCACAATTTTAAATGTGTATGGGCGTAAAAAAAATGGAAATGAATTTCCTGTAGAAATTAATTTTAGTCCCTTAGAAACCGAAGATGGTTTATTGGTTTCGGTTGCCGTACGCGATATTTCCGATAGAAAATATATAAAAGAATTAGAAAGAAAAAATACAGAGTTAGAACAGTTTGTATATATAGCTTCGCATGATTTGCAGGAGCCGTTAAACACCATTACAAGTTTTATTTCGTTAATAGAAGAAGAACATAAAGATAAGTTGGATAAAGAAGGAGCGGTTTATATTGATTATATACGAGAATCAGCTAACAGAATGACCATGCTTATTACCGATATTTTAGACTATTCGCGAATCGGCAGAAAAAGCCGCTTCGAAATAATGGATTGTAATGAAATTGTTGAGCAGGTTATACGCGATATGAATGCAACTTTGCTCGAAACACATGCGAAAATAACATGCAATAAACTTCCGCTTATCAAGGGGTATCCCATCGAAATACGGTTGCTTTTTCAAAACCTGATAAGCAACGCCGTTAAGTTTCAGAAAAAAAATGTTTCGCCTGTTATTAAAATTGCTGCTTTCGAAGAAAAAGATTTTTGGCACTTTACGGTAGAAGATAATGGAATAGGCATTGATAAGAAACATAAAGATAAAATTTTTGTCATATTTCAGCGCTTGCATAATCTGCGAAAATATGATGGAACAGGTATAGGACTTGCACATTGTAAAAAAATTATCGAACTTCATCATGGTCAAATTTGGGTAGAGTCTGTTGAACATGAAGGAAGTACGTTTCATTTTACCTTGTCAAAAATGGAAGAAAACGCATGAAAAAAAAATTGAATTGTATTTTACTCATTGAGGATAATGAGTTTACAAACATTTTTAACCAAAAACTCATTAAAAACTTGGACATTGCCGAGCAGGTATATGTTACAGAAAGTGGGAAAGAAGGATTAGATTTTTTATTTAACAAAGGCAAATTTGAAAGCAACGAAATAAACTACCCAACCCCCGATGTTATTTTTTTAGACATTAACATGCCCGGTATGAATGGTTGGGAATTTATTGATGAGCTTAAAGAAAAAAAGGATGGGGAGCCTATATCATCTAAAATAGTTATGCTAACTACTTCCCCCAATCCCGATGATGAACAAACAGCAAAATTAATACGTGAAATTATAGCTTTTAAAAGAAAGCCACTAACAAAAATTGTAGTTAATGAAATAATTACTGAACATTTTCCTGATTACGTATAACGTACTGCAACAAGGCTATGTTGTAGAATAATATTGATTCTTTATTACTTCTTGTCATTTCGACCGCAGGGAGAAATCTGTATTTGGGATTGGATTGTTTGCAAATAAAGATTTCTCAGTCGTTCCTTCTTCGAAATGACACAAAGAATTGTTTTTCCACTTTACTATATCAGTTTAAACTTTATCATTTTGAGAATTTTTTTTCTCAAAATGATAAAAGCAACAACGCTTTTTAAGTGCATGTATTTGTGTAAAAAAAATAACTGTCTGTTTAATAACTAATTACATATATAATTACACAACTCTATTTATTGGCACAGTATTGGAAAACAACTTGATGTAATTCGTATTTTTTAAAACGTAGAGTCATGTACATAACAGCAAACATAATAAATCAAGATAGCCCCTATAGAGTATGTAAGTTATTTCAAAATCGTGTTAGGCATTTATCTAATTTTTTAATAAAAACGGTAGGAGTTAATCATCTTGAAAAAAAAGCGCAGGCTAAAAAAATAAAAGAAGGCAAAAGACCCGGAAGGAGTATGAAAGCTGCCGTTTATAATCATATGTTACGTAAAATGAAAAGTAAGCTAAACCTTAAAAACGTTGGCCATGAAAACACAACAGCAACATAAAACATTGGTGCCAAAATTTGGTACTGAAAAAATTGCCCAACTATCAGAAGATACTACTGATGTTATGGCGCTTGACAACGAGGTGAGTTTTGATACTCACTGGAGTTACTCGTACATAATGGATTATATTTTGTCGCACCAAAAAGTTAAAAGACGAAAAGCATAATTACTTGTTAGTTTAATAAAAATAGTATTTAATATTTAAAACAAGAATTATGAAAACGCAAAATCATTTTAAAATTGTAGTGTTAGAAGATAGCGAATTTTACAACAAAATTCTTTCAAAAAAATTACAGAATTATATAGAACCTATTTCTTTAGATAAAGAGTATAGTTACGATATTCAGTCGTATACCAACCTAAACGATTGTTTAAATAACCTTAATCCCGATACCGATATTGCTTTTGTTGATTTTTACCTGGGCGATAGTAAAAACGCATTATATGTAATTAAAAAAATAAAACAAAAATGCTCAAATTGTAAAATAATTGTCATTTCTCAATCTAAAAATACAATGACCGAACTACAAACCATTAGTGAGGGTGCCATTGATTTTATAAGTAAAGATAACGATGCGCTTATGCGTAGCTGTTTTATAGCCGAGGATATAATTAATGAGCGTTTAAATGCTACCCACCAATAACCGGTGATAAATTAACTAATTATTTTTTAATTTTTTAACCTCTTATAAAGCGGTTTTTTTTCGTACTTTAGTGTGTGTATGAATGGAAGACCTTTTACCATATATGTTATCGAGGATAATGAGTTTTTTAATAAACTATTAGTTCATAACCTTTCTTTAAATGCTGATTATTTAGTAAAGGGCTTTCACACAGCCAAGGAGTTTTTAAAAAATTTAGATGATACACCCGATGTTGTAACACTCGATTATGGCTTACCCGATATGGATGGCATCGAAGTGCTGTCTAAAATAAAAACATACAACCCAAACATCGAAGTTATTGTTATATCGGCTCAGGCTAATGTCGAAACCGCTGTTGATTTACTTAAACATGGCGCAAGCGATTATCTGGTAAAAGAAAATGATATACGCCAGCAGTTATTAAAAGTAATAGATAATATTCATAAAAATTTTTACCTCAAAAAAAGAATTTCGTATCTCGAAAAAGAAGTTCAAAAAAAATACAATTTCCAAAACTTTATTGTAGGTAAAAGCCCCGCTATTTTAAAAACAATTGAGTTGCTCGAAAAAGCAATTTCAACCAATATAACAGTAACCATTACCGGCGAAACCGGTACCGGTAAAGAAGTGGTGGCTAAGGCCATTCATTATAACTCTGCCCGCAAAAATAAACCCTTTGTGCCTGTTAACGTGGCAGCTATACCAGGCGAGTTAATAGAAAGCGAATTGTTTGGGCACGAAAAAGGTTCGTTTACCGGAGCTTTAGCGCGCCGTATTGGTAAGTTTGAAGAAGCCAACGGAGGAACACTTTTTTTAGATGAAATTGGCGAAATGGATATTGCTATCCAGGCAAAACTGTTGCGTGCCTTGCAAGAAAAAGAAATTACACGCATAGGAAGCAACGTACCCGTTAAAATAGATTGCCGCATAATTGTAGCCACGCACCGTAATATTAAAAATGAAATTAAAGAAGGCAAGTTTCGCGAAGACTTATATTATAGGTTGTTTGGCTTGCCTATAGAGCTACCACCTTTGCGCGAAAGAGGCAACGATATTTTATTGCTTGCAAAACACTTCACCAAAAATTTTTGCGAAGAAAACGATTTAAAAGAAAAAACGCTTACGCCCGATGCGCAAAAAAAATTACTTGCATATAATTTTCCGGGCAACGTACGCGAATTGAAATCGTTAATAGAGCTGGCTATGGTAATGAGCAATGGTAATGAAATTGATGCGCAAGATATAGCCTTAACCTCATCAGATATACTAAGCGAAACTACAAACGAAGAACTTACGCTGGAAGAATACGACTTACGTATTTTAAATATCTACTTGAAAAAGTATGATGATAATATAAAACTGGTAGCCGAAAAACTAAATATTAGTCAGTCTACCATTTATAGAATGCTAAAAAAGCACTAACCTTTTTTTAATTAATGATGATATTGATGTCTGTGCCCGTAATGGTTTGGGTGGTGGTGCCTGTGTTTGGTAACATGCGAAATAGTATCCTCCTCTTCTTTTTTATCTTTAGCATCCTGACGTACTTTTAGAATAATAAGCAAGGTAAAACCGGCAATAAAAAACAACACACTAAATATAAAAATTATGCTGTGGGTTGGTGCTAAATCTTCTGCCAGTTGGCTTTGCTGAGCCAGCATACTTTGACAAGAAAATAATGCGATGCCTAACAAGGCACCTATTGCTTTTTTTGATGTTGTTTGTGTTTCCATAACGTTAATTTTTAAGGTTAAACAGTTTTATTTAATGAATTGCCAGCATAGGCACATGTACATGAAAAACAAGCTCATTAGTAACGTTTTCTTTAAATATAGTATGAAAAATATTGTGTTTTTTAGGGTTAATTATAAGCAAATCGGTTGGTGCCGATTCTAAATACTCTTCTACACCTTTGGCAACTTTATTTTCGGCAATGTAAACGGTTTTGTGTTTTACAGCTTCAAGCTTTTTTTCTATGTACACACTTGTTCTCGCTTTATCAAAACTTGTTTCTTCGCTGGGTTCTTCCACATTAATAATTTCTAAATTGGCGTCAAAAATTTTACAGAAAGACTTAACCACATTTATAAGTGGAGTTTTTTCTGTTTTTTGCATATCGCAGGCAAACGATATAGTGTGTATTGGTTTATAGCTTACGTTTTCAGGAATAATGAAAGTCGGAATTCCAATATTTCTCGCAACCTTAACCGCCTGACTTCCTATAACATGTTCTTTTATCATGCCCGCATGGCCTGTAATGCCCATCACAATTAAATCTGCTTTATACTTTTTGCTTGCATAACTTATCACATCATAAGCGGTACCCATTTCTGCTTCGCATGTTATAGTAATGTTGTTACTATTTTCCAAAATCAACTCGCTTTTTAAAGCTTCTAAATTTTTTGCTGCTATGTTTTGTAAGGGCATAACTATATCTAACGGAAACATGGTATCCGTATTGGCCACAGGTGCCGAAAAAGCGTTAACTAAAATAAGCTTTGTATCAAAAAACTTGGCAAGCTCTACTGCGTACTTAGCGGCATTTTTAGATGCCAACGAAAAATCTGTAGGAACAAGAATTGTTTTCATAATTACACTTTTTTAGTTATTCCCGGTATTATGGAACCGGAATTACCATTTGATACAAAGGTAAAGCTACTTGGTAGCATATATTCGCCTTACGGGGGCAATTGACTATTTTGCTTGGTGAATTGCAAAATTTACTTGGTAAAATATAACAGCTTAATAACAGTGTACAGATTTTTATATTTTTAAAAAGTATTATATTTGAGTAATATAAATAAGCATGAAGAAAATAATTACAATTTTAGCACTCGTATTTTGTTTAACTACACAGGCTCAAAGCAGCCATGCCTTGGTAAAAGTAGGTGCACTGCAAAACCACCAGAGTTTACAACAAAAACAAATGCCGTTTGGCAAAGCCCACACAAACAACGCCCGTTTAGGTTCAACAAACAATTCTACACAGTCGCAAACGCAAACATTTATCGCTATTTACGATAGCATTTATAACTGGAACTGGGATACCCTTACCTCAGTTTGGAATATTGCGGGTAAGAATATAAATTTTGTGTACGATGCGCACTTAAACATGACCGGCTATTTAAACCTGCAATGGACGGGCAGTGCCTGGTTAAATTCATCGCTATACACTTTTAACTACGATGCCAACAATAACCAAACAAGTAATTTAACACAAATATGGAGTGGCAGCTGGACAAACCAATATTTGCAATCGTATACTTATAGCGCTACTAATTTGCAAACAAGTTCTTTATTGCAATTTTGGAGTAGCGGTGCTTGGGGAAATGAGTATTTAGATAACTATGCTTACGATGCCAACAATAACCAAATTAGTGATACAACAAAAACTTGGAGCGCGGGTGCATGGGCAAATTATTTTTTGAGCTGTTATACGTATGATGCCAACAACAATCAAATAAGCGATACCGAAAAAACCTGGAGTGCCGGTGCTTGGGTGTACAGAGATTTAAAGCTTTACACCTACGATGCCAACAATAATAAAACAAGTTATATATTTAAAATATGGAGTAGTGGTGTTTGGGTAAATGATTTTCAGGAAACTTATACGTACGATGCCCACAACAACGAATTAAGTATGGTAGAAAAAAGTTGGGATGGCACTGCTTGGAGTATTTTGGCAGACAAAGGAAATTTTACATATTATGGTAATAATAATACAAGGTCGCAAGAGTATAAATTTTATAACACCGCAGGCACTAAAGTAAACGGAGGCGATAGTAGTTATTATTTTTTAAACGGAGCTTGTGTTTCATTGGTTCCACACATTTGTATTGTAAGCACCGATAGCGCTTCCAATTATAAATACAATGTTATTTCTTGGGATAATACAGGCTACAGCCATGTAGATAGTTTTATTGTGTACAGATATGATGTAACATCTACCAGTTATTTGCGCATTGGCGCGGTAAGTAAACATGCGTTAAGTCAGTTTATCGATACCGCGTTTAGTATTGGTGGCCCAAATGGAGGAAACCCGCAAGTTGCAGGCTGGCGATATAAACTGGCTATTAGAGATACATGCGGTTTTATTAGTGCGAAAAGCCCTTATCACCAATCTACCTTTGTGCAAAATACCGGTTCTGCTTTTTCATGGACAGCTTATGTTGATAGTGAACAAGTAAATCTTCCTACCGGATATTCGTTTTTAAGAGATGATAATAGCACGGGTGTTTGGCATGTTATAGCTAATGTAGCAACCCTATCATGTACCGACCCAAATTATTTAAGTTATCCTAATGGTAGCTGGCGTGTTGATGCGTTGGGCTTTAATTGCAACCCTACCACCGCCAGACTTGCAGGTTCGGGCAATAATAGTGTTGATGTAGCTAAGGTGCGTTCGCATAGTAACCAAAATAATAATAGAGGTGGAACTACAGGTTTAAAACAGTTGTCCATAAGCAATTCCTCGGTAGCCATATATCCAAATCCAAACAATGGTAGTTTTACTATAGAGCCAAGCAGCGCAACAAAACAAACCATGCAGGTTTACGATGTAAACAGTAAACTTGTATTAAGTCAGCTTGTAAACGGCAAAACAAGTATAGATGCAAGTAGCCTAAGCGACGGTGTTTATACTATAAACCTTATTAGTAATGAGGGCGTGGTAAACAAAAAGCTGGTTATTGTACGATAAGTTTAGCTAACCTATGGTGGCATTTTTGTTAATTGTGCCATCATCATTAACATTTTAAAATCTTCTTTATAAAAGTTCGGCAAACTAACTGTTAAGTTATCGTTATCATACTCAATTTATTGAAAATAAATTGGTTACGCTCTTTTTCCGCCAATTTAAAAATTTGATAAAAAGTGTTAAAAAAAATGTTATTTTTGACTAACTGAACTTTTTACTTCACTACTAAATTTTTTTTATGACTAAAAAACTCTTCGCATCTCTCGTATTTTTTTTAACAATTAAACTACTGGTTGCAAATCCAATTACAACAACAACCGCCTCGCAAGTAGCCGAAAACTTTTTAAAGCAAAACACCACTGTAAAAAGGGTAAAATTGCAATTGGTTTTTACCGAAACATTAAGCACGGGGGTACCGGCTTATTATGTGTTTAATGTAAACAACCAAAACGGGTTTATTATTATTTCTGCCGATGATGCAGCACATCCAATAATTGGTTACTCTACAAAAAACCAATATGTAATTCCAAATAAAAAATCGCCGTTTGCTGTATGGATGAGTAAACGTAAAACAGAAATTGGAACAATTGTAGAAAGACAACTAAACGCCAATGCTGAAATTAGCGGCGAATGGGAAAGATATAGTACGAATAACAGCAGCAATTTACGTATAACAAACCCCAATAGTGTTGCAACAACAAGTGTTAATGCGTTGGTGCAAAGCACCTGGAATCAGGAACCGCTTTATAACGATTCATGTCCCGGTGGCTCGGTTACCGGTTGTGTAGCAACTGCTATGGGTCAAATTATGCGCTATTGGAGTTATCCGGCACATGGTAAAGGCTCCAGTTCTTATTGCGATTGCTCACCTACATTTCAACAAACTTATGGAACCTTATACGCCAACTATGGTGCAGCTACATATAACTGGGCTAACATGCCTTTAAGCATATCGTCTTCAAACAGCGATATTGCTAAGCTGATGCTCCATTGCGGTATAAGTGTGCAGATGGATTATTCTCCTTCTGAAAGCGGCGCTTGGGTAATTAGTGCCGATGATAGCATTTGTGCGCAACGTTCGTACGTTAAATATTTTAGATATAATGGCAACACCATTCAAGGTTTGCTTCGTACTAATTATGCAGATGCTGCTTGGATTAGCTTGTTGCAAAATGAATTAAACGCAGGGCGCCCTGTGCAGTATGCAGGTTGGGATCCAAGTCAAGGGGGGCATACGTGGGTTTGTGATGGCTACGATGCAAGCAGTAATTTTCACATGAACTGGGGTTGGGGCGGAATTGATGACGGGCTTTTTTCTATCAATAACCTAAACCCTGATGTGTATGATTTTTCAACCAAACACGAAGCATTAATTGGCATTCAGCCACTTTCGTTATTTGCTTCAGATGCCGGTGTTCAATCCATTATTAATCCAACCGGGTCATATTGCAATAGTTCTGTTAATCCTTTAATCAGTTTAGAGAATTTTGGTACAGGTACCCTTACCTCATGTACTATTAATTATTATTTAGATAATCAAGCCGTTAAAACACAAAGCTGGACCGGTTCTTTATTAAGCAACCAATCAACCAGTGTAAGCCTTCCTTCTTTTACTACAACAGCCGGCACGCACACACTTACTTGTTATACCAGCAACCCCAATGGAGTGGTAGATAGTAATGCAAGTAACGACCAATCGGTAAGCGTATTTGTAAACGGCGTAAAAGCAGGTTTTACATTTAGTCAAACATCGTTATGCGCGCTGCCTTCTACCGTGCAATTTACCAATAGCACATTAAATGGCGCTACTTATGCCTGGAATTTTGGTGACGGTGCTGCCATTAACACAAGCATGAGCCCAAGCCACACGTATACCGCCGCAGGCACCTATCAAATTAAATTAGTGGCACAAGGTTTATCTACATGCCCAAGTTCAGATTCTACTACTTCAACCATTTATATTATAGGCGGTCCGCAAGTTTCATCATGTACACCTGTTGTATATGGCAGCACGTATTATGGCATTCTTAATTTCGCACTTAATACAATAAATAATCCTTCGGGTTATGCCAGCGAAGGGTATAAAGATTTTACCTGTACTAACTCAACCATTTTAACAGCCGGAAACAATTACTCGGTAACAGTTACTACAAACCCGTACTATACCGAAAATGTAAAAATTTGGATAGATTATAATAATGATGGTGTACTAAACGGCACTACCGAATTAGCCTTTACATCTAACGCAATGCTTGGTGCAGCTAACAGTGGTTATATTTTTACGCCAACCAATGCGGTTTTAAACACTCCGTTACGCTTACGTGTTATCGATGAAGCTTCTAACTATACTATTTCAGGGCCATGCTACAACCCAAGCTATGGGTAGGCAGAAGATTACACCGTTATTTTTAATGCCAACACGGCACCGCCCATATGCAATTTTATGGCAAACATAACTACCGTTTTACAAGGCGGCACAGTTAACTTTACCGACCTCTCTAACAATGTACCCACAGCATGGAACTGGACATTTACAAGTGGAACGCCTGCTGCTTCTTCAACCCAAAATCCATCGGTAACGTATAACACATTAGGCACCTACCCGGCTAAACTAAAAGTAAGCAACTCGTTTGGTGCAGATAGTTTAACTAAAACCGCTTACATTAATGTAGTAACGGGCCTTAATATGTGTTCGGTAAACACAACCTCTTTAGCAGTAGGAACGCTGTTTGATAGTGGTGGCCCAAGTGGCAATTACAACAATAACGAAAATTGTACTTTATTAATAAACCCGGGCTGCGCGTCAAGCATCACGCTTTCTTTTCAAAGTTTTAATACAGAATCGTACTACGATGAATTGATGGTATATGATGGTGTAGATGCAACCGGCACTTTACTGTTAACGGCTTATGGAAACTATATCCCTAATAGCGTTACGGCAGTATCAGGTAAAATGTTTATTAAATGGACGAGCAACGCTACGAATACATTTAGTGGTTTTCAGGCAAACTGGACTTCTGTAATGAAAACCAACCAGCCACCGCTTGCACAATTTACGGCTTCGTCATTAAATCCATTATACCATACTACCGTAAACTTTACCGACAACACTACGCAGTATCCTAATTTATGGAAATGGACTTTTGGTGATGGCAATAGTTCAACCATCCAAAACCCAAGCAATTATTATGCAACCTCGGGTACAAAAACGGTAACACTAATTGCTACCAATTGTGTAAGTACAGATACGGTGCATAAAGTGCTTACGGTTCAGCAAGCGCCTGTCATAAAAGTGTCGCCTGATACCTTGAAGGCAACTGTTGGTTGCAGCGATTCGGTTTCGTTGTATTTAAAAATTAAAAACTCAGGCAACGGAAAGTTAGCCGCATCTATTTCGGGTAATTATTCCGACTCGGTTAATGTGTTGGTTTTTACCGATAGCTACAATATAAGCGATTACAATAATGTTATTTTGGCAATGCAGCAGTATTTTACTAAAGTAAAAATTACGCAGTTTATTGGCACTACACCTGCTACTTTACAAACCGCGCTAAGTAAACAAGATGTGTTATTGTTTCCTACACAAAGCAGTTATGCTTATTATTTTAGTACACTGGCAACGGTTGTACAAAATTTTGCCAACCAAGGCGGTATTGTTATTGTAAATGGCGACCCATACAACACAACAAAAATGTACGACATGGGTTTATTTACAGGCAGTTACATGGGCGAAGATTATAGCGGTGTTACGTTAACCGTGTTGGATACTACTAAACAAATTACAAAAAACTTACCGCTTAGTTTCACTTCATCATACTACACCTACTACCACAATATAACTAACACCAATAAAGTAAAATTGGTTACTGTAAACGGGTACGATGTTGTTAGCTATTGTAACAAAGGCGCGGGTAAAGTTATTTACATGGGCTTTGATTATTATAGTTACGGAAATGAAATGAGCCGTTTAATTTCTAACGCGGTAAAATATGCCTTGCCTGATGGTTTATCTAAATGGATAAGTTTAAATAAGTTTACTGATACGGTTGGAGTTTCTACATCCGATTCTGTATTAGTACAGTTTAATTCTGTCGGATATAATGCAGGGCATTATACTTCTTCTATTAACGTACAATCAAACGACTCACTTCATCCGTTTATAACCGTACCATGTATTATGACTGTGCAGGGCAACGCAGGTTATTCGGCCAACCCATCGGGCTGTGTAAATTTTGGAACCGTTATGCAGTACACTACCAAAGCTGATTCTGTATTTATAACAAACACCGGCTGCGATACCTTAAAAATAACATCCATTGTTTCCGGGCTTGGTGTGTACACCAACTCTCCATCAGCACTTACCATTATGCCAGGTTCTACAAAAGGAGTAAATGTTATTTTTAATCCTGTAAACACTGGCACACAATCAACTACATTTACTTTAACTACCAATATTGGCACCAAAACAATTTGTGCTACCGCCAGTGTATCGCTGGCTCCTATATTTAGTGTGAACCCTAAAAATATTTCAGTAAACTTGCAAGCCTGCGGCTCTTCTACAACCATAGCGGTTGCGGCACAAAATAGTGGTCAAGGTATTTTGCTTTATTCAATTCCGGGTAGTGGCAACGCAATATCGCAGGATACCGTTAATGTACTTATGATGACCTATGGTGCTGATATGGTTACGAGATATCCGAACATGGTAACCGCTATTACACAAAATTATCCCAATGCAACATTAACACAACATTTGTATTCAACGCCAAGTGCCTTATCCAACGCTTTGCAAAATAAAAAGGTGTTGATTTTTCCGGCGCAGTTTAGCGGAACAAACTATTATGGGCAAATGGCAACTGTGGTACAAAACTTTGTATCTAACGGTGGTATAGTTATCGTATGCGGCTCGTATGATTTTACTACCAACATTTATGACTTAGGTCTTTTTACAGGAACTTATGTAAATTACACCTACTATGGTACCGTAAACGTACTCGATACAACCAATAAAATTACCAAGCAATTGCCACTTAGTATAAATGCGCAAGATTATACCATTTATCAATCTATTTCAAATTCAGATAAAGTAACATTGGCTACGTATAATAATTACGATGTGGTAAGTTACCGTAACATAGGTTCGGGTAAAGCAATTTTTATTGGCTACGATTATTATTACGACGATATAAATTCGCAACGCTTATTATCAAACTCAGTAAAATTAGCTGCGGGTAGCATCCCTCAATGGATTAGCTTATCAACGTCAGCAGGTAACGTAGCTCCTAATGCTGCCGATACAATACGAGTAACCATAAGCAGCACCGGCTTAGCCGGCGGAACGTATACAGGCAATATTGTTGTACAGTCAAACGACCCGCATAACTCTGCTGATACCGTTGTTTGTACACTTAATGTATCTTACAATCCTTGCGCTAATTTTTCTCACCATACAACTGGTAGCTCTTGTGGTTCTTTAATTGCCTTTAACGATTCAAGCCTTAACCTGCCAAACTCCTGGCACTGGAATTTTGGCGATGGTACAACATCTACCCAGGCTAACCCATCACACACATACACAGCAAGCGGTACTTTTACGGTTAAACTAAATGTTTGTAATTCGTTTGGCTGCGATTCTATTTCTAAAAACATAACCATAAACTTGGGCAACCCTCCATCGGCAGCACTTTGTACACCTGTTGCAACAAACCCTTGTTGTGGTGTAGGCATATTTAATGTACAATTTAATACAATAAATAATGCATCGGGTGCCAGCACCGAAGGTTATAAAGATTTTACCTGTACTGAAAGTACAACCGTTGTTAGCGGCGGAACGTATACTATTTCAGTTACCACCGGAAGCTCTTATTATGAAACAGTGGAAGTGTGGATAGATTATAATAATAATGGTATATGGGATAGTAATGAATTAGTGCTTTCATCCTACGACCAATATCTTACGCATACAGCAACAGTAACTATACCAAGTAACGCCGTACTAAACACACCTTTACGTATGCGTGTAGGCGATGATGAATATAGCTATACAGTTACAGGCTGCTCTACACCGTACGAAGGGCAGTATGAAGATTATACGGTTATAATTTCTCCTAACAGTTTACCGCCTGTAGTTAACTTTTCAGATTTAAATACAAATAGCTGTAATGGTGCTTTTAGCTTTACCGATTTATCTACAAATAACCCAACCAGTTGGCTTTGGAATTTTGGCGATGGTGGACTTTCATCTTTACAAAACCCAACGCACACGTTTGCAAACTCCGGTACCTATACTGTAACGCTGGTTGCTACCAATAGTTTTGGTACGGCTGCATCTTATAAAACAATTTATGTAACTTCAGTAGGGGCTTCAATAAATGTTAGTGGTAGTTATGGGGCAGGCAGTAGTTTAAATTTTTCAACAAGCTACACAAACGCGTTATCATACAGTTGGAGTTTTGGTGATGGATATTCTTCAGGCTTGCAATCGCCGGTACATGCTTATACAAACATAGGCACTTATGTAGTAACGTTAAGTTTAGTTACGCCAAGTTGTATAATAACTAAATACGATACACTTAACATTGGTGTAGCAGGCATTGCGAGTATAAATTTTGCGAATAATTTTTCAATAGCACCTAACCCGTTTTCAAATACCTGTATACTAAAATATACCCTTACCGAAAATTCGACTATAAATTTAGATGTGCTAAATGTTATTGGGCAAACTATTGTGCCAATTAAAAACAACTACAATCAAGCTCCGGGTACCTACGAAGTGCCAATAACTCTTGATATGGCAGGCATTTATTTTTTACGCGTTGAGGTTAACGGCTTATATAAATTATATAAGATTATTAAGCAGTAACATGAGAGTATAGCGTTATAGTAATTTAATTACTGTAACGCTATACTATATAAAATTGCAAATTTTTTTAATCCTTGTCTTTAGATTTTGTAGCCCCTATTTCTTTTGCTTCGTAACGAACAAAAATAGAATAGGTTTTTTCGGCTTCAACCGCAACGTTATCCATTTTTACGTTATACCAATAGTTGGCAATAAATTTTAAGGTGTGTGTGCCGGGTTTTGTAGTAAGTTTCGCTAAACCGGTTGCATCAATTTTTGGATGCATGGTATCTTTATCTACAATAACTTTTATACGGCTTTTGGCGGGTTTGCCATCGGGCCCCTGAAACCTAAGAAGTAATAAGGCTCTATTGGGTTTTACTCCTTTAATTTTTGTGGGTTCAACCTTGGTTATTTTACCGCAACCTTTTTCACAATTTTGGGCGTAGCCAAAATGCGTAAGGCCTGCTAAAAGAGAAAGAAAAAATATTTTTTTCATGGCTAAATATACCAAAATATTTTATGGGTGTTTAATGACTTGTAATTTTTACATAAAAAAGCCCAATAGATTTTTCTATTGGGCTTTTTAGTTTTAATTGCTTTACGCTTAGTTTTATTTTACAATAAAAATACGTGTTTGAATTTGTGGCACCTTAGCATCGGAATATAAAATGGTGTAAACACCATTGTTTAAACCATTCAAACTAATTACATTATTAATGCCCGATGCTTTTTGTTGAAGTACCAATCTTCCTTGTCCATCAACTACGGTAAGCTGCCCTTTTGCAGATTCTATGCCGCTAATGGTAACATTTATATTATCCTGTGCCGGGTTAGGAAATGCCATTAGTGTAACACCCTCATCTTTTGCGGCTATGCTGTGTATGCCCGAAGTAGCTCCTCCGGTTGTAAAATACTGGCTAAAGCCACAACCAAAATCGTTATTAAAAGTGCCTGTATAATAATAACCATTCATAGGGATGCTTGCTCCGCTAACTAATCTTTTAACTGTAAAGGAACCTGCAGTAACACCGTAGCTTGGGTTTTGGTCCCAAACCCACCAATGTAAACCATCGCAGCCCCCATCGTTAATGGTTAAATTGTAGTACCCAAAATTTGGTAAAGTAATTGTATCGGTATAGGTTTTGTTTGTGCTATCAACCAAACGAGAAGCAACTATGTTGTTATTCATGTCGGTAATTTGCCAGGTAGTTTCGCTTTGGTCGCCGCTGCCAATTATATTTACACCTTCGCTATTTGTTTTTAATGCTATAACAAAAGAACTTGGCCACGATGGTGCCGCTATAAAAGATGATTGAAATGTATTGTTTGTTGGGTCTTCATCAGCAACACCATTTACGGCTGTAATTGTTGCAGTAAAGTTGTAAATGCCGCTGGCACCTCCTAATGACATGTTGCTTAATGTGTTTAGCGGCGCTAATGTAATATTGGTATCTTGTTGCGATAGTAAGGTACCGTTCCAGGTATATTGCGTAGCGGTAGAATCTTTTACGTTGTAACTAAATGTAATAGAATTAATAGTTGAACTACCTGCATTATGCACACGCACAACAGGACTGTTACCCGAAGGGTTTTCTCTAAAATGATTTTCGTTATTGCTGGGCGATATAATATCATTTAAAGACGCATCAACCGAGTGATTAAAATTTCCGTAATAAAAAACGTGTCCTTCTAAAGCATAATCACCATAATTTCCGGTGGTTGTGTAGGCATCAAAATTTACACCTAACGAGTACGTTGTACCTGCGGTAACAGCTGGTAATGGATGTGTGAATGTGTTTACGGCATCGCCCGGACACCAGTTGCCACGGTTATAAATCCAGGTGCCACCTTGTGCATACAGTTCGTTAAAGCCGCAATCATCTCGCCATACCGCTTGTTGTGCTATGGCAGCATTGTTTAATGATACGGTATAGGTGTGGCTTGCAAATTCGCAACATTGCGTTGTGTTATCAGAACCATGCCCTGTTACTGTAAATTTCATTTCCGAAGATTGTGTGTTAGCTGGCGCGGTATGCGTTTGTACCGGAATGTGATTTGCAATTGGGTCGGCAGAATTACCATAGTTAAAAGCACCGCGCCACAGTGGATCTACACCCAATACATTTCTTTCGGGAGTTCCTTCAATAAAAGCAAATTTTACGTTGGCAGTAAATCCACCCGAATAACCCGAATAAAAAATTCTGATTTTTGTCGAATCTTTTAAAAGGGTGTAAAAATCGGTAACATCATATACATAATGTTGTTTCCATGTCGAAGGAAAACGAGGTGTGCCTGTATTTGCATAAGGTGTTATAAAACGACTAAGCTCCACGGTATCCGTTTTTGTCATTACATAATTAGTAACGGTATAATCCCACTGGTGGCAATATTGTGTGCCGGCTGCACAGGCGTATTCGCCCAGTGTAAACACCATCAGGATTTTTCGGTAGCTGGTGCTTCCGTTAGGAAAAGCCACCGCCGTGTCGAAATTGTTATAGTTGTTTAGTTGCACAATGTTTGCCTGAACCCACGTGGTGTCTCCGGGCGCGGCATAAAGTGCTACACTTAATGCCATAATGATTGATAGTAAGGTTTTTTTCATGAGTTTTTTTTTTAAGTTACTAATGTATTAAAAAAAATGCTGTTTTTAAACAGTATACCAGTTTGTGTTAAATAAATTAAACTATATGGTTAAATGTTTTAGCAACCAAGTAAGCAGCACCCGCAGCCGCAATGCCAATTAGCGTTACTTTAAGCGCCCCGCTTAATGGAGCTTGCCCTGTTACCTTAGCTTTAAAATAACCAAATATAAAAAGACAAATAACCGTAAGTATAGCCGATACCAGTAAGCCTTGATGTGGTGTGGTGGTAAAAAAGTAAGCACTTAAGGGAATTAAACCACCTACAATATACGAGATACCAATATTAGCTGCACTGTTGCGTGCGCGGTTGGCATCGGGTTGTTCTAAACACAATTCGTACTTCATCATAAAGCGCACCCATTGGTCTTTATCGTTAGCTAACTCATCAGCAATTATGTTTTGCGCATTTTTACTTAAACCAAAATCGGCCAGGGCTTCTCTTACTTCTTGCTTTTCTACTTCCGGTTTTTCTGCCACCTCCTCATACTCTCGTTTAAGTTCGGTAGCATAATGCTCTTGCTCGGTTTTACCTGCCAGGTACCCGCCAAGCCCCATAGCAATACTGCCGGCAACAATTTCTGCAATGCCCGCTGTTATAACAATGTTGTTGCTTTGCACCGCGCCACTTAAACCGGCGGCTAATGCAAAAGGTACGGTTAAGCCATCGCTCATGCCAATAACAATATCAGTTATAAGGGCTGAACTTTTTAAATGTTTTTCGGTGTGTTGCATTTGCTTTTTAATTAACGTACTAAATATCGTTATAAATAATTTATATTAATGAGATAAATTGCTTAGGGGTAAGCTTAGTTTTTTTCTTAAACAGGCGGCAAAAATAAGAAGTATCAAAATAACCTAATTCGGCGGCAACTTCGGCTACAGTATGTGTTGAATGGATTAGCATACGCTTCGCTTCTAAAATTACTCTATCGGCAATTAACTCGGTTGGCGTTTTATTTAAGCAGGTTTTTGTTATTCGGTTTAAATGTCGTTCGGTTATGTTCATTAACGCTGCATATTCGGCAGGGAATTTTATTTCTTTAAAATTTTTATCAATCAAAGTTTCGAGTTTATGAACCGCACCGAGATACTTTTCATTTTCTTTTTTTGTGGCGGGCGTGTAAACCCGTGCAAGCTCTATATATACGATGTTAATGAGGGCATGCAGTTTATTAAATTTTAGGGGATGCTGCCCCCGGTATTCGTTTAAAATTTCTTTAAACAGATTTTCTATTGGCGTAAGGTTTGCTTTTTTTATAGAAACAAGCGGCTCATTATTTGTAGAATTAAAAAACGGGTAATTAGTTATCTGCTCGGTAGTAAAACCTTCGTTGTAAAAAGCTTTTGTGTGAAAAAAAACATAACCATCTACATCGTCTGATAATTGCCAGGAATGAATTTGACCCGGGCTCATCATAAAAATTGTGCCGGGTTTTATGGCGTAGCTATTAAAATCAATCGTATGTGTGCCATGGCCTTTGGTAAATAACAGTATTAAATAAAAATCGTGCTTGTGCGGCTTAGCGGTAAAATGATGGTTTTTTACATGGGTAGGGAGCAGGTTGGCATAAAAACTATTTTCATCATCTACATGTCGGAATTGTTTTATGTTGTATATGGGTAATGCTTTATTCATGATGTAAAAATACAAAAAATGTCTCAATTGTACCATTTGTTGTGTAATACGTTATTTTACTTCTATATATAATAGCGGAAATTTGTATTAATAAAACAAACATTATGGAAGCAATAAAAAACAATATCTGGGTAGGAATCGCAAAACAAAAATGTCCGCATTGTGGTAAAGGCAATATTTTTTCAGAACGAAAAAGTATGTTTGAATTACCTGTAATGCATGAAGGTTGTGATGTGTGCAGTTATCGTTTTTACAGAGAGCCGGGTTATTTTTTAGGAGCCATGTATATAAGTTATGGTTTAGCGGTTTTGCAAGGCTTATTAACTTTTTTAGTTTGTTATTTTGCTTTGCCCCAAGTACCAACACTTTATACTGTGTTATGTGTGTTGGGCGTAATTTTCTTTTTTTCGAGACAGAACTATATGTACTCGCGTGTAATTTATATGTACATTTTCCCGAATTAAAATTTAATGTTTAGCAGGAGCTAAACCGGTGCCAATAATTTTACCCAGTTTCGAAATAGTTGATGTAGGTTCTTTAATTACATTTTCGGGCAAGTACTTTCTTTTTAGTGTTTTGTACTCAGCAGGAAAATACATTTTTAAAATAGTTACATAATAATTGTAGGGCTTGTGCTGATACACCCAGGGTTCTTTTATGTATAAATCTTTATTTAAAAAATAACCGTCGGTTCCTTTTTTATAGATGCGCATAAGCGAATCGTTTTTTAGGATAGTAGAATCTTTTAAAACTTTTGGAAACACGGCAGTTTGTATATCAACCTGATTATTTAAACGATGGTAATTAACATCGTTGGTGTAATGAGGCAAAACAACTTGCCCTAAATCGTTTGCTATTTGTCCCGATGTGGAAACACCCAATATACTTGCTATTTTAATAATTTTGCTTTCAAGTATATTGGCGGCCCCATCGGTAACCAAATCTTTAATATTAAAGGCTTCGCGGTTAAATAAAACTTTTTTCAGGTTTGCTTCTACATAATTTGTGTCGTTATAACTTAGGGGGAGGTCGGGCACCGGGTCGGCAGGATTTATAATATTAAAGCTGCTGTTGTTTACGCAATAACGAACATTATACTCGCTTGCAAAAACTTTATTGCCAACCATAGGCGGAGCAAAAGCATAGGTTTTATATTTATTTTTTTTAGAAATTTGGTCGGGCGGTAAGTTCTCTAAATAAGCCCGTAGCATGTTGGCTAATGCGCCACCCTGACTGTGACCTGTAATAATAAAATTGTAAATGCCATCTTTATTTAGTGTGTTTATGTGATAAACAATATCGTTATGCATATAGGCTATGCCTAAGGCATAACCGGCATGTACGGCGGCATTGGGGTCGCTGGCAAAGCAGTAATTAAACTTATCTCCGGAAATTGAAATAACACCTTTTGCGGGAATCATGGCGAAATAAATATTTTCGAGCCAGCTTATTTTTTGATCGGTAGAACCACGTAAATTAATTACAGCCGTTTTATCTTTAATATATATCTGATATTTATTATCCATGCCGTAGATGCCCGAAGCATATTCTTTTTTATACTGGGGAGGAATGATGTCAGTGTCAGCGTCGTACAACTCTAAAAAAGTAAAGCTGTTGCAAAGCGCAATCATATCTTTTACTTCGGTTTTATTATAGCCGTTTTCTATTTGGGCAAAAGAGTAAACGCTTAGTATAATATAGATGGAAAGTAAAAAAGTTTTCATGTTCTAAATATAAAATGATTTTTTGACTTTATTTATTGTTTTAAAATACCGTTATTTGAATTTGTTGTGGAAACTATGTAAAGGCTATTATGCTTGATAACGAAAAACAAAAATTAGAACTGATAATAAAAGAACTAAGCAAGGTTGTTACCAAGTTAATTGCGTTGGTTGTTTTTTTATTGGTACTTGTTGCTGCTTTATTGTTTACAAGCATAAATGGCTTGCCCGATGTGTTTAAGAAAAAAAACACTGCTGACGAAAAGATAGATTTGCCAAGCAGAAGTGTTATTGATAACATTAGTGAGCCCGAAAAAACGGCAGATGTGTGGATAGCACCCGATACGGCAGGCATAGCAAGCGAAGCAAATAAAGAGGCTATTCGTTACGGGCGTAAACTGATTAGCAACACGGCATATTATTTAGGGCCGAAAGGCAAGGTTACTTATATGAGTAATGGAATGAATTGTCAGAATTGTCATTTAGATGCGGGTACAAAACCTTTTGGAAATAATTACAGTGCGGTAGCATCTACGTATCCAAAATTTAGAGAACGCTCAGGCAAAATAGAAAACATGCATAAACGTGTAAACGATTGTTTCGAACGAAGTTTAAACGGCAAAACGTTAGATACGTTGGGTAACGAAATGCAAGCCATTGTTGCGTATATAAAATGGCTGGGTAAAAATGTGGCTAAAGGTGAAAAACCAAAGGGTGCAGGCATTACTGAGTTAGCTTATATGAATAGAGCGGCAAACCCTGAAAAAGGAAAAATAATTTATATGCAGAAATGCAAAAGCTGTCATACTGAAAGTGGAGCAGGAAAATTAAATGCAGATGGCATTGCGTATCAGTATCCGCCCTTGTGGGGAGCGGGGAGTTATAATACCGGAGCGGGTTTATACAGGTTGTCGCGCTTTGCGGGCTATATAAAAAGTAACATGCCGCAAGGTGCTACGTACGATAAACCGCAACTGACTGATGAAGAAGCTTGGGATGTGGCTGCATTTGTAAACTCGCAACCGCGCCCCGAAAAAGATGTAAGTAAAGATTGGCCTAATATAAAAACAAAACCAATTGATAATCCGTTTGGGCCATACGCCGATAAGTTTAGTGAGGCGCAACATAAATATGGTCCGTTTGATGTGATTGCACAAGCCAAGAAAAAAAATAAATAAGAAAATGAATCAGCATAAAAAAAATTGTGGATGCGGTTGTAACAACAAACTTATACCCGAAGGAGTATCGAGAAAAGATTTTTTACGAAAAATTGGCGCGGCAACTATAGGCTTGGGGCTATCGCCTTTGGTATCATTAGCCATGGTAGAAGAGGGTAAAGCGCAAGAGATTGCAAAAAGCAAAACCATTAAAGATGGTAAGGCGCAAAAAATCACCTTGCTGCACACAACCGATATACACGGACAAATAAATGTACACGATGAATTTTTTTGGGAAGATGGAAAACCCGCGTTTAAAAAGCGCGGCGGCTTTGCGCATTTAAAAACCATGATTAACGAGTTACGAAAACAAAACCCCAACACGTTGTTGTTAGATGGTGGAGATTGTTTTCAGGGGAGTGGTGTTGCGGCTATGAGCGAAGGTCAGGCGCTAATTCCGTTAATGAATAATTTAAATTACGATTTGGTTTTACCGGGCAACTGGGAAATTGTGTATGGCAAAAAAATGCTGCTGAAAGATTTAGGTGGATACAATGCGCGCAAAATTTGCGCCAACATGTTTGATGATGATGCCGCTGGCGAGTTAATGTTTCAGCCATACAGCATATTTTATATTGGAGGAATTAAGATTGGGTTTGTTGGTTACAATGACCCGCTTACTCCGATACGGCAATCACCTGATTACAGCAAAGGAATAAAATTTACCGACCCTGAAAAGAACTTAGCCAAGTATGTGAAAATATTGAAAGAGCAGGAGCAATGCAAAATGGTTTTTGTAATGTCGCACATGGGCTTGGCACAGCAACTGAATTTAGCATCGCAACCGTATGCCGATGGTGTTGATTATATTTTAGGCGCCGATACACATGAGCGTATACGCAAACCCTTGCAAGGCAAATATGCTAAGGTTACCGAACCGGGTGCTTTTGCATCGTTTATTGGTAAGCTGGATATTGTAATAGAAAACGGAAAAATAAAAGATGAAGCTTATGAGCTGTTAGATGTTGACCCTGGAAAATATAAAGCAGATGCTGAGATGAGTGCCTTGGTACAACAAGTTAGCCAGCCTTACGAAAAAGAATTAAAGCGTGTGATAGGAAAAACCAAAACCACTTTAATGCGTAATTATATTATTGAAACCCCTACCGATAACATGGTAACCGATGCTATGATGTGGAAATTAAAAACAGACATTACAGTATCAAATGGCTTTAGGTTTTGCCCGCCATTGGTGCCTGATGCTAAAACAGGTTTTGCAGAAATTACGAAAGATTATTTATGGAGCATGTTACCCGTTAACTCGCATGTAAAAAAAGCGGAAGTAACCGGCTTGCAAATTATGAACTGGTTAGAAAAAGAAATGGAAAACACCTTTGCCAAAGACCCAACCAAACGTTTGGGTGGTTGGCTGGTGCGCTTTAATGGCATGAGAGTAACTTTTACTATTGGCAACGAAAAAGGAAAACGTGTACAAGAAGTACTTATTAAAGGCAAACCTTTAGAGTTAGAAAAAACATACAGCATAGCTGCCTGCGACCGCGATGGCGACCCGTTAAATATGCTGTGCAGGTTAACTAATGCAAATAATGCGGTGCTGCAAGATGTGCTTTTACACGAAATACTGGAAGGTTATCTTGCGGAATTTTCACCCATAGCGCCTAAGTTAGAGGGTAGGGCAGTAGCTACTGATGCTTTGCCAACGCTGCTTACACAAGTTACACCGGGCACTAATTATCAATTTAGATAAAAAACAATTAAAACATAATAATATGATACAAGCAATTAAAAATTTATTTGGCAATAGTCCGGAAGTGGATTATAAAGAGTTACTAAAAAACGGTGCAACCATTGTTGATGTGCGCACACCGGGTGAGTACCAAAACGGACACATAAAAAATTCAATAAACATTCCGTTAGATACTTTACCAAGTAATTTATCTAAACTAAAAAAAGATAAACCGGTTATAACCTGTTGCGCATCTGGCGGACGAAGTGGTTCGGCAAAAGGCCTTTTAGAATCGAATGGATTTACGGAGGTGCATAACGGTGGCGGATGGGCAAGTTTGCAAAGTAAAATTTAAAAACAGACTATTTTACAATAACCAATTTTTTAGTTGCCACGCTATTGTTATTTATTATGCATGCATAATAAATACCGTTACTTAAACCTCTTGCATCAATTACGGTATTGCTTTGTATGCTTTGTTGCAAAATAAGTTTGCCGTTTATGTCAAATAATTGCAGGGTTTGTTTTTCGTTAGTTGAAACCTCAATGGTAAAATTGTTTTGTGCGGGGTTGGGGTAAATGTGTAGTGTCGAATTTTGACTATCAAATTTTTCTACACCGGTTAAGGTAGGGTTGGTTGCGCTAAAAGCATTAGTGGCTGTATTATGCGATAAAACTATCGTTAAAGGGTTTAAGGTGTACCAATAGTAAATAGTTGCTGTAGGATGAACAATTTTTACACGCACTACATTGCTAAATGTGTTATAGGGTAAAATAAGCGTTCCGTAACCATCATACACCACCCACTCTGTATTAAGGTTGCCACCTACTTTTTGAAAAGTGCTGCTAACGCTATCCTGATAATGAAAAGGAAATTGCAGTAATTGCATGGGTTTGGGCGAAAAATCGTTTCCAATACCGGGGCTTGTAATAGCATCGGTAATTTCGTAAAGCCCACTGGTTGTGGTATCAAAATAATAATAAAGTGTGTTTGTGCCTGTGGTAGCTGTGTATAAAACATTGGCAGTAGGGTAGCTTGCTCTATAAGTTGATGTTGATACATCGGCTGCGTTTACCGCACCTAAAAGCGTAAAGGGTACGGTACTAAAATTCCACGTTTGTGCTGCACCCGCACTACCGGCTGATATGTTATACGTTGCCGTATAAATAGGTGATGTGTAACCCGCTGTAAAAAAATGGGCGGAATTTAAAATTACGGGTTGCGCAATGGCTTTGCTTAAAAATAGGATACAGGCAAGTAAAATTATTTTTTTCATTAGATGGGCTTTATTTTATAAATATATAAAATGTTGCGGACTATAAATAAATTTACTCCTTTGTATTTATTTATAAAGAGATAAATCGTCAACCCAAAAAGAGCTGCTGTACAACCTGCCGGGAACTTGACCATGTATGGTTATAATGGTGGTATCGGCATGGGTTGAGTTTTGGCTAATGGGTATACGTAATTGGGTATAATTTTTAATAGCTGCGGTACCTTGCCACAAGCCGCTATCTACATGTTGTTTTTGGTAATATACATCTACTTTAATAAGTACACTGTCGGCTGTGCTTAGCATGGTGTCTTTAACGTAGGCTTGTAAGTAGGTGGGGTGTAGTATGGTAGCAAATTTGGTTTTTACGTAAGCCTGAAAATTAAAATTATTATATAGCTGAACACTATACTTGCCGTGGTAAACCGTTTCAGAATCTTGACGAACCACATACTCATCAAACGGGGCACCTTGGCATAGCGGACAACCATTGGCTTGCCAGCTCAAAGGACGAATCATTTGATCCCAGTTTTCAAAATCGGCATTGGGTACGGGTATTTGTGTGGGTGTTGTACTTGGGGTGCTCTTAATGGTATCTTTTTTACAGGCGGCTAAAACTAATAAGCCGCTTAGCAATAAAATACAGGTTGTTTTCATAATTTAAAAATACGCTTTAAATTTTATTTAATAAGTACAAATTTTAGTTTTAACTATTTACTTTGTTTAACACAGTGTTTTGCTGCAACGGCGCAACAAAAGTTTATATTTACTGTCTTAAAAAAATTATATGAAATTTAGTAAACCTGTTTTTTTGTTGCTTGCGGTTACCTTGTTTTTTGTGGCTTGTAAACTACCTAAAAGCAAAGATGAATTAAATAAAGCGGCGGCAGAAAAAATTATGAAGAAGGATTACAAAGGCGCTATCGAAGATTTAAGCAAAATTATTGAATCCAATCCTACCGATACGGCCGCTTATTTTGGCAGAGCCTTAACCAAATTAACCGCACAAGATTATAAAGGGGCTATCAATGATTATAACATGGTGCTTAAATTAAAACCAACCGATAACTGGGCTTATTTAGACAGAGGTAATGCAAAAAGCAAGTTAAACGATTTTAAAGGTGCTCTTGCTGATTTCAGTAAGGCTTTTGAACTTAATGCTGCTAATTCAGAAGCAGTGCTGAGTCGTGCTATTTGTAAACAAAACCTGGGCGACCAAGTAGGTGCCTGCGAAGATTATAAAACCGCTGTTTATTTGGGTGCACCCCAAGCTGCCGAAATGCTTGCAGCTAATTGCAAGTAAGGTTTTATTTTTAGTAAAAGGCCTCCTCGGCATACTCCGCATTTTTTATATCATTTACCTATATTCTGTTTTCGAGTAATGTTAGCCATCTGGTTTTTATGTTTATTCACCGAGTTTATTTTTTTAACGAGTAACAAGTAATTACTTTTCGAAAAATAAGATAACAAAAACAAAAATTACTACTTGATAAACACCCGGTCATGAAAAAATTTTTACTGCCACTTTTATTTGTTTGCGTTGCGCAGGTTAAAGCGCAAACCGATGTTGCAACAAAATTACTGATTGCCGATGCCGATAAAAATATGGCCGTAAACATTATACCAAACCCAAGCAACGGCAATTTTATAATTGAAACAAACAACAACCAAAAAAAATCAATGTTTTTTTTATTTGATGCAAACGGTAAACTGGTGCTTAACCAATTTATTAGCGAAAGCAAAATGAGCATTGATGTAAGCAACTTACGCGAAGGCGCTTATAGCCTTAACCTGGTTAGCAACGAGGGCACGGTAACTAAAAAGCTTGTTATAGCAAAATAGTTATTGTTTAGTTCTCTGCATTTATGGTTTTCTTAGTAAGTAAAAAATGGCCTCACCTTAGGGTGAGGCTATAATCGTTATGGGGTTGCGTATCAGTTCTACAATTTAGTTATTAAACTGCCCTTATTTTTCCCCAAATACAAAGTACTGTTTTTTATAAATCAAGTATGCTTTAAATATCGTATGGCATAAAATTTTTAGTTTAAATGAAAATTAATTTACAGGTATAATTTTTTATACACTATTATAGTAACCTAAAATTAGGTGGGTGGTTTTGATTAATTCATCAAACCTAATTTTGGGTCACTATTTTTTATTTACTTCCAATAACCCTAATTATAAAACGTACTATGTATTTATCATCTATTTCAACCTTGCCGGCAAAAAAAATAAGTAAGCAGGCGGCATCTATCCAAACAATTAAATTAATTGAAAAACTAATTGAAATTCAGGATAAGTTATATGCTCAAAAAAAACATGCTGTTTTAATTGTTTTGCAAGGCATGGATACTTCGGGTAAAGATAGTGCGGTAAAGCATGTTTTTTCAGGTGTTAATCCTGCGGGTTGTAATGTAAAATCTTTTAAAGTGCCAACAATCGAGGAAGCTTCTCATCATTTTTTATGGAGAGTAAGTAAAGCCTGTCCCGCAAAAGGAATGATACAAATATTTAATCGCTCGCATTACGAAGAAATACTTATGCCTAAAATTGCTAAAAAATTAAACGATGATATGCTTAAAAGCCGCTGTAACGAAATTAATATATTTGAGCAGGGCTTGATTGATGATAATACAATTCTGCTTAAATTCTATCTGCATATATCGCATGCCGAACAACTCAATCGCTTAAATGCACGAAGAACAGACCTTAAAAGACAATGGAAATTCCAGAAAGAAGATGTAGTTGATATCGAAAAGCAAGCGCAATACAAACATGCTTATGAATTTGTATTTAAACATTGTTCGGCCTTGCCCTGGCAAATTATTCCGGCCGATAAAAAATGGTATAAAAACTTTTGCATTTTAAGCTCCATTGTAAATGAGTTGGAAAAGTACGACATCAATTACCCAAAAATAAAATCGAAACACATATAAAAGATGGCATAAGTTTTTAAGCTGTTTAGTATAACTTTTAAAAATAAAAACCATGAAACACGATCACCACAAAAAAGCGTCTGAAGCTTTTGAAAAAGCGGCTTCTCAACACAAAAAAGCACACGAAGCACACACAGCCGGTAACCACGAAAAAGCAGCTCATCATGCGCAAAATGCACAAGGCCTTTCAAGAGAAGGTTATACGCACGCAAGCGAAGCAACTAAAGAACACACTAAAAACCACCAAGAAGATTAGTCTATTAGATTTCTCCCACAAAAAAAGCCTTGCACGCAGCAAGGCTTTTTTTGTTCAATATATAAGTAAAAATTATTTAGTAATAATAAAACGCTTGGTAGTAGCTAAAGTGCCATCTAAATTAATTTGCGCAAAATAAATGCCTTCAGGTAAAGTAGCAATATCTATAGTATACGTGTTAGCACCTTGTACACCTTCAACATTTAGTGTACTGTTAATTTGCTCACCAATCGAATTAAATAGTTTAACCTCTATACGTTGAGCTACATCTAAACCAAGCTCAAGTTTAATATGGCTTGTTGCAGGGTTAGGATATAAATGGCAACCACCTAAAACGCTGCCTTCATCTTTAATGCCGGCTACTATACCGCTTGTATAAGAACCATTTTGTGTAACAGTTGGTCCGCCACCAAAATCAGTTGATAAAGTTGAAACCGTAGCAATAGGGTAGTGGTTACCATTTAGGTACCACATATACTCATCATTTTGGTATGAAATAATAAATGGTGAACCTCCAATATTAGTACTGTCAATGTAGTATTGTACTAAATGTACTCTTAGTACATTACTATATGTGCCTGTAGGCAATTTTAAAGTGCCATAACTATCACCCGTAATTGAATCGGTACCCTTGCGTATATAAGTCGAACCTCCACTTGTATACGTAGCTGTCCATGGATCTTTATAGGAGTTGTTGTATGTAAACGGATAACGCATTAAATCTTCAGGATTTGAGTAAGGCATTACAATTGGTGAAGAAGAGCTTGGTGTAATATTACCTTCAACCTGCCATGCTGTACTTGATGTTTTGTAGTATAAGTAAACAGGACCATCCACTTCGCAAATATTTGAGTTAGGAAAACTTGCACCACTTCCTGTACTCGATGATGTAACCGTTTGCAATGTACTGGTTGATGATATCGTTAATGCAGATAAATCCCAGGTTTGATTAGCTCCTGCCGCTCCCTGACTTACATAGTTTGTAATATTGTTTACAAACGAGTTTCCTACCACAGCGTTAATGCCCGCTGCAGTTAGTGTTGGTTGTGCTATGCTTACACTTAAAGTAAGTAAACTGGTTGCCAGTAATAAATTTGGTAGATTTTTTTTCATATATAATAGTTTAAAAGGTTTATATGCTAAACTACTAAAAAATAACAAATGTTAAAAAATAATTTACAATTGGGTTTTTTACCGCGACAAAACAATTAAGCATTAAAAAAGCCCCGCTGCATGCGAGGCTTTTTTATGTTATAAAACATAACTAACTTTTTTTCCATTTTATACCGCAGCCAATTGCTTTGGTGTTATCGGGTGTTACAGGTTTGCCTGCTAAAATATTGTTTATGGCATTTTCTACATATTTTTCTTTAACGGCACTTGCATCATCGCTGTTATCATCAATAGCGCCAATGTATTTTACTATGTAGGTAGCATCTTTTTGTTTTTCAAGCAAGTAAACGTGTGGCGTTTTAGTAGCGCCATATTCTTTAGCCACGTTTTGTGTTTCATCCATCAGGTAAGGGAAACTGTATCCTTTTTCTTTAGCACGTTTTTGCATGTTTTCAAAACTGTCATCTGGTTCAACCGTTGGGTCGTTAGGGCTTATAGCCACCACAGGGAAACCTTTCGGTTTCATTTTTTTATCTAAATCCATAATACGGCTTTCATACTTTTTTGCAAACGGACAGTGGTTGCATGTAAACACTACAATAATTCCTTTGGCATCTTTATAATCTGCCATGGCTACCATTTTGTTGTCAACGTTTTTCAATTTAAAGTCGGCTGCTTTATCGCCTACTTTATATCCGCCTTCGGTAAAAGCTGCAAATAGCATTAAAGCTGCTGCTGCCACAATAGTTGTTATTTTTTTCATGGATTTTTTATTTTTCGTTTATATTGGTTAGTGTTTTATTTGCATTGGTTATTGCTTCATCAATTTCTACTTGCGTAAAGTCACCTTCTTTAAAAAAAACTTTTTCTCCTCCCTTATACATTACCGTTGCCGGTATAACGCCGCTCCATTCGCTATCCACTTTATCAATCCAGTTATTGGGGTTGCTTTCGTTTAAAAGAAAAACCGGGTTCTGTATTTTTTTCGCTTCCACAAAACGTTCAACACTTGCCAACTCCTTTACCGAGTTTAAACTCACATATATTATTTTCACTTTTTGGTTAGCAAATATTTTACTCGACTCTTCAAAAAAAGGCATTTCCTTTACACATGGGCCGCACCAGGTAGCCCAAAAATTTACCACATATAACGTATCGTTATTTTTTAACTCGGCCTGTTCTTTTAACTCCGCATAAGTAATTACATCTACTTTTTTAATCATCCACACAAACGATAGTAAAACGCCAGCCAATACTATTTTAAAACCTGTCTTCATTTTATATGAATAAAGACAAATGTACAGTAAAAATTATTTTAGCATAGTAAACAAAACTAAAGTCAAAAAAAATTTCGATTTTTTAACTAAAACAACAAAGCAAAACATATTAATTTTAGTACTCGTTGCTTTTGTGGGTGTTACCACGCACAAATAACTTACCTAACAATAACCTTATAATTATAAATTTTATCGTTAGATGTAGCCGTAATTATATATGCGCCAGGGGGCAGCAGTTTAGTTTCTTCCACCATAAAAACCTCATTGCCCTCAACGGTTAGTAAAACCTTCGATACAAACTCCCTGCCCTGCACATCGCGCAACACAACTATTACTTGTTGGTTTGGATAACCGTTTACCTTCACATTAAAATTAGTAGTATTTGTTATGGGGTTTGGGTATACCGTAATGTTTTTTTGGGCGGTAAAGTTTACAGGTACCATGGTAAAATATTTATACGCACCGTTTTTATCTGTTTGTTTTAAGCGATAGTACGATGTGCCTTCGTATGGCTGATAATCAACTTCCGCATAATTTTTATAATTCGTACTGTTGCCCGCACCCGGCACATCAATTACTTTGGTAAAGTTTATCCCATCTTTACTTTTCTCAATGGTAAAGTATGCGTTATTAGTTTCTGTAATAGTTTCCCAGGCAACATCAACTTTATCTCCGTCGGGCACAGCCATAAAACTTAACAGCTCTATTGGCAACGGACTGTTCTGATAATCAACCGTGCCAATGGTATAATAACCTGTTGTACCCAAGCTTGTAGCATTTAATGTAAACACAACTCTGTCGCCCGAAATACTTACACCTGTTGTTGGCACAACTGTAAAATTACTTGCTGTATTGGCTCTGCCCCACAGTTGGTAGTTAGATGCTGTAACAGGTACACCGGCAACACCATAATCACTAAAATCAAAAAATAGTTGTACGTTACCTCCATTTGTGTTTATATCTGTTTTATTCAAATACCAATCATTGCTCCAACGCTCATAACCTGCCGTAGCACCTGTAGGCATGTTTAACGAAGTGCTTACTGCCGCCGTAGGGCAAGTAGTTCCTATAGTTATATAATCTCCGTTATCTTTCAAAAAATCTGTAACTGTTGTATTGGTAATTATTCCCATACCAATCGATACGCGCGAATCGGCAACACTATCCGTTGCATTGGTTCTGCCTATACCGCTCACAAATAAATTATATCCGCTGGCAGGTGTGTATTTCGAATTACTGGGTGTTAAACCAAAATAAGCACCTTGGTTGGTTTCTAATAACGTTCTGCGCGTTGTGTTTAATGCAATCGGAAAAATATTAACCTCCGAAATATTTCCTGTCCATAATTCATTTGTGTTTCCTGCATAGGTAGCACCTACCACAAATCCGGTGGCAGTTGCGGCTGTTCCGTTTTTAGTTGCTTGTGCTGTACCGTTTATAAAAGGCGAAAGCCCGGTAGCACCTGTGGCAATTGCTGCCGATAAAATAGTCTGTGTATTAAGCGCTACCGTTGTTGTAGCGGCTGTGTTGGCTGTTACATCATTCCACGTTGTGCCATTACCTACCGATGTTTGGTAAGCTCCATTCAACACACCAAAATATCCCACGTCATCTAACGTAGCACTCATGCTTATTAATCGTTGCGACCCACCATTACCACCATTGGCGGTGCGTGTGGTAATGGCATTTAAACTGTATGGGTTGGCAATGCTCATTGTTGTCTGACTCATATAATAGTTTACTCCATCTAATGGTACCGTAGGTAAACTGCCTTGTAAATTAATAGTACCTGTGTTTACAATTTTTGGTTGGTTAGCATTAGTGGCTTGCAGTAAATTATTTCCGTTACCACTTTGGTCGTACCATTTGGTAATGTATCCGCTTGGTGCAGCCGCAGGCAATGTAGCTACCGTTACACCACTAATGCCATAATACGATGCCTGACTCCATTGCATATACGCTTTATCGGTTTGAGAAAGTGCTGTCGAAAAAAATACAAGTTCATTTAAATAACCTGTAAGCGCGCCGTAGGTGCTTTGCGCGTCGCCGCCAAATGATATACCTGTACTGGCATAAGTAGCGGCTGCAACCGGAGCAAGTTGCCGGGTGGTTACTTGCGAAAGTGTAGCCGAAGTTAAATTATGGCGTGATGCAATAGTAGTGTTTGAAGTAATCTGATCAACATAAACCGAATCTACTGCATAACCTCCCCAATCGCTCCACAACGAAAAACCTGATATCGTCGGACTTTCACCATTTGCCAACGATCGGTTTGCTCCGCCTGTATTACCGCCTGTTCTGTATGCGCCCCACCAACTACTGGCATTTGTGGCTACATCGGCACTACCAATTACATATGAGTCGGCCAATGCAAACACCGATGTCTGTGGCATAGCTAAATACATATTACTGGTACCTATATAGCGCATAGCGGGTAAACCGTTTTGCCTATCAATAACACCTGCGTTTAATATGCGTGGCTGGTTAGCTGTTGTAGCCTGCGTAACGTTTCTACCGTTACCACTTTGGTCGTACCATTCTGTTACAAATGCACTTGGTGTACCGGCAGGAAACGTAGTTACGTAAGATGGGCCTCCGCTTATAGCATAATATAACGATTGGCTGAGTTCTAAATATTGTCTGTCGGTAGTTGAAAGCACCGATGCAAATACAATAATCTCCTGACAATTCATGGGTGCATAATTGGCTAAATCCCATCTTTTACCAATATTAAAACCTAAACCGCTTTGCGCTCCAAGCGTAGTTTGGTTGGCCATAGCTGTTTGTAAAGTTCCGTTTTGATAAAGATTGATGGCAGTTGTATTTGCTGCACCCGAAAGAATAGTGCCTGTAATTATATTATTTGTATTAAGAGCAACATCGGTAGCCAGCTCTGCATTTTGCCACCCCCCGGGGTAGAAACCATAGGCCAACGTTGTACCTGGTGCCGGAAGACTGTTCCACGATAAAGCCATAGAAATATTACCGCCTGTATATTGCTGACAAAAAACAGCATCGCAAGTGTTTCCGGCAGCAGCGGTTCGTGCTAACACAGCATTGCAGGTAGATGCCGAACTAAAATTCATAGTAGCGGCAGCATATGGTATAGTTAGGTAACTGGCAAGTGCCGTACTAAACACCATAGCGGGCATTCCGTTTTGTCGGTTTACCACACCTGCAATAACTATTTCAGGTTGGCTGGTAGTAGTTGCCTGCACAGCATTATTGCCATTACCACTTTGGTCGTACCACTCGGTTACAAAACCATTACCTGCCCCTACAAATGTTTTTAAAGTTGCCGTATCTAAATCGCCCAAGGCTGTAAACCCAATATCACTCGTAGTGTTATCGCTACTGCGTCGCACATTTATAGCTTTACCTGCATAAGCAGTTTTTAATTTACGCAAACTATAAGCTGCTGCGCTTGCTGCACTCACTACATTTAATGGGCTAGATGCTAATACAAATGTTTTCAGGGCCGTAGTATCTAAATCGCCTAAAGCTATAAAACCAATATCCTTAGTAAGGTTATCGCTGCTACGGCGCACATTTATAAGGTTAGTTGCTAAACCGCATGTAAGTTTACGTAAAGCAAAACTGGCCGCCGGTGCGGTGCTTATAACACTCACCGGGTTCGATGCACCAACAAATGCGTTTAATGCAGCTGTGTTTAACGCGCCGCAACTAAAGCCAATGTCTTTAGTAGCATTATCGCACGAACGCCTAACCTGTATAGCACTGCCTGTATAGGTAGGGCTAACCAAACGCAAACCATAAGTGCCTGTACTGCCATATGTAGTTTGTGCCTGGGTTAAATTACCCAACAATAAACAAGCAATTAGTAATATAATTTTTAATACATAGCTTTCGCGCATAAATAAACTTTAATTAAGTAGTACTAATCAAATTTACTAAAAACTAAATAATCTTACATATACATGCGGGTAATATTTCGATGAAATACATCAATTTCCCTGTAAACTGTAATAGCTCTATTAAGCAGATTTTTTGTTTGTCACTATTATCATTTCTACATTCAAAAAATAATTTTAAATTTTTAACTAATGTAACAGTACAAAACAGGTTAATTTTACTTCTTTAATTACTTATGCGTTACATATTAGTTATACTTGCCTTACTATTCAGCGTACATTTTTATGCTCAAAGAGATTCCGTCCGGGTTGATTCGCTCAAACAAATTGTAGAAATAAACAACCAATTAATTGAATCAAATCCCAATAATGCAAGTGCATACATAAATCGTGCTCGTGCAAAACTCCGCCTCCACGATTATAACGGCAGCATACAAGATAATCTAAAAGCCATTAGCCTAAACCCAAACAGCGATATTGCCTATGTAAACATTGGTGCCGCTTACTACGGATTAAAAAATTACGAAGAGTCGCTAAAAAATTATGATAAAGCAATCGAACTAAATCCAAATTTCTACAAAGCCTATCGCTTGCGCGGCGATACTAAAATGAAACAACTGGATTATAAAGGTGCTTTTAAAGATTACAACATGGCCATAAGCATAAACCCTAACGATGCGGGTAATTATTACGAACGGGGAAAAAGCTACTGGTACTTAAAAAAATATAAAAAAGCCTTAGCCGATTACGACGAAGCAATTACGCTTGGTTATCATTGGGCGGTTGATTATTATGCCCGCGCACTTTGCAAATCTAAACTTAAAGATTATCAGGGCGCTATACAAGATTTTACCCAAACACTCAACATAGAACCAAAATTTGCGCCTGCCTATCACGGTAGAGAGTTTTGCAACTACAGCCTAAAAAATTATGGTGCCGCTATCGAAGATTGTACACATGCCATAAATCTACACGCAAACTATCCCAGCGTATATTTTGATAGAGGTAATGCCAAAAAGAAAATAGATGATAACACTGGTGCCTGCAACGATTGGCAACAAGCAGCAAACCTGGGTAATAGCAAAGCTACCAAAGCCATTAAAAAATATTGCAAATAGGGCTAAGCTAATTAACCTTGTACCCAAATGTTTAACGCGTACTTAATGCCTTTGGTAACCGGCAAACCTGCGTGTACCGCATATAGTTGGTTGGTATTTTTTTGAGTTGTATTTCTAAATAAAATAGCGTGCCCCGTTTTTGGTTTTATTTTTTTGTCAAGTTCAGGAAAGCATGTTTCACCACCCGAAAAATTTTCGTTTAAATAAACCAAAATGGTGTGTTTACGGTTTAGTAGTTTATTGCTGTCGTAATGTGGCACAAAGTGATTGTTTTTTTTGTAACGTACACATTGTAGTACTTCTATTTGTTGTAGCTGTACATGTAGTAGTTGTTTTGTTTTTTCGTAAATGCCATTAAACAGCTCGTTGTTTGTATAGTTTATAAGGGCGCTTTGGCTGGTGCGTTGTGCTGAATAATAACTGACATTTTTGGCAGTAGAGTTAGTAAGCGGACTTTGTTTAAATAAATTGTTTTGGGTGCAGTACTTTATTATTTGCTTACACTGGGTAGGGGTTAAAAAATTGGGTAACGATTTAAAGGATTGTTTTAGGTAGGCGTTTTTTTGTTTTTTTTCGGTTAAAACACTTTGGCTGTAATTGGTTTTATTAAAATATTTTGCTTTGGTGTTTAGTAAAAAAACTACGCTATTCCATTGTTTTTTAAAGTGAGTTATTTTTTGCGTTTGCGTTAACGCATCGGCGTTAATGTATTTAATGTTTGTTTTGCTAATGGAGGTAACCGTTATATGTTCTAAACCGTGCTCACCATCCTGAATTAGGGTGATAAAGGGCGTGCGTATATTTTGTAGCTGATTAAAATCATGTATTTTAAAAGCTTCGTTATTAATGCCGTTTCTTTGTAACACAACCGAAATATCAAGCAGGTTTATGATATCTTTTTTAAACCTGCGGCTAAAAGCATTACGTACTTGTAGTTTGGTAAATTTTATTTTGTGTTGTTGCAATAGGTTTATAGCGGCATTAATGCCGCTATCAAAAATTATGTTTTCTTTTTTGTTTTCCATTAAGTTAAATGTTGGCTAAATGTATAAAAATTAGCTTAGTTGCGTGTTTGCCTTTGGGCAAAGGGTTTAAAATAAAAAAGCCGATGCAAAAATTACATCGGCTTTAATTAATATAGCTTGGTTATAAATTAGTTACCACCACCAATCACACCTGGGTCCGGTGTAGTTCCTGTTCCTGGGTCAGTACCGGCTACGCAACCACCGCCCGGGTTTTTACCTAACTTAACGTCAATGCCTTTAAGCGGTGCACCACCACCTACAACATTTGATAATTGGTTTTTTTCTAATTTTTCAATTTTAGATGAATCTGTTTTTACGGTTTTTTTACCGAAGATGTTTGATAATTTCATGATACTTGTTTTTAAATTTGATACAAGTGTAACTACAAACCAATTACTTTTTAGAGGTACTTTGCCAAATGCAACATTTAGTTTGTAGAATGTATGTTTTAGTTTGTGAACGAAAAACTAAAGCAATGAGCTAAACCAAACGCAACGCCCAAATTAATTTAGAATTAATAATTGAGGATTATCTGTCTTCTTCAAGGGTGTAGCCCAAATAAACTGCTCTATCCCAATCTAAACGGTAGCCGGTAGTATCTCCTACCAGTTTTTTACAAGCGCCACGGTAGTAATAAGTATCCGATGTAATGGTGTCGGTGGCAATTACGCGGTTAAAATCGGCAATGGCATTTTTACCCTGCTGCAGTTGGTATAGGCAAATGCCGCGCCCTTTATAAGCGGCTATGTATTTAGGGTTTAGGTTAATAGCACTACTGTAATCTTTAATCGCATCTTTATATTTACCCGATGCTAATTTACCTTCGGCATTATTAAAATAGCTGGTATCTGTTTGGGCATAAAAACTGAAACCTAAAAGTAAGAAGCTTATTATAAACAGGTAGTTTATGGTTTTCATGCTAACTAATTTTTTTCTCAATAAAGTAAATGCCTTTTACAGCTTTGGTGGGTACCGCAGGTACGGGGTTGTACTCATCATTGATAGAGAGGAGCTGAAATTTATCGTTCTGGATTTTATCGTAGCGTTTAATAATGAGGCCATCAATGGTTTGAAAAACGTAATCTTTGTGGCGCGACAGCCAGCTAAAGTTTTCAACTTTGGTGGCTACTACAAAGCTGCCGGGCTTGTAGCCGGTTTCGTAAATTTCGCCATCAATTACTTTGCTTTTATACATAGAGAAACCTTCTACCTCAAAGCAAAAGCACTGACCTTTTATTTCTGGGAACTCGCGGTGTTCTATGCCATCCATATAAACTTTGTTTTCATAGCCTGCTAAAAAACCGCCTACGGCTTTTAGGGGTACATATAGCATATTTTTTGTTTTACTGTCGGGTGACAGTAAAATTTGTTTATCGCCGTCAAAATATTTTAGGTTTACATTAAACACGTTTGCAAGCTGGGTTTTTAGTGAGCCGGGTATATTTCGTTCACCCGATTTTATTTTACTTAAGTTGCCCGTGCTGTAATCTAACTGGCGGCAAAGGTCGGCCTCATTTTTAATAAGATGTTTATTAACAAGGGTTTCTATTAAATTTTTTATAAGTTGGCTATCAGTCATTTAAAAATAAATTAGGCGTTGTTGATATTATTTTGACAGCAAAATGCTGTCGCAAATATATGAACTAATTTATTACAAGCAAATTTTCGCTTTATTCTTTGGGAAAGGGGGGGTACTCTTTTAAAAATTAAACGGTACCAGTACGACAAACTAAATACAGAGAAATATTTCGGGCATTAACCACACAATAAATTAAATTATCTTACATATGTAAGGTTTTTTAATTTATTGTAAATGAATAAGTTAACATAAATTTAATTTGCGTTTTTAAGTAGTACGGTTTACTTTTATTCTATACTAACCCTAAAAACCTACAAAACATGAGCAACACATTAGCACCAGAAATGGAATTGAAAAAAACAACTAACTCATCTTTTACAAGTGAGTTGGCAAGCTACCATCAACATTTGGTAGAAAATTTTAAAGCAGGTAAACTTAAAGCGCCTACTGCTGATGCTACGGCATTAATGGCATTTAACGGATACTACACGCTAAACACGGCGCCGGGTGCATTTTTTGCGGTCGATGCAAATGTGGTCGTTACCGGCTCAACATCGGTTAACACAGTTGATTTGCTGGTATCGTTAGACGGAAAAAAAGCAACACGCTATCCGTTTACCGGCACGTTTAATGGCACGCAACTATCACAAAGCAATGCAGATATAAGCATAAACCTAACGTTTACGCGTAGCACCACAAGCGGACCTACAGCAAGTTTAGCAGGCACAATTTCTGTACCTGGTACATCAACGGCAATTGCAAAAGTAACAGGCAGTACATATAATAACCCTATAGCTATGTCGGTTTACATAGGCAATTATTATGATGAAGCCACCGGAACTAAGGTGATGGAAATCGGGCAAAAAAATATTCTTTTATATGCAAGTCCTAACAGCACCATTTTGCAACCCGTAGCAGATTATGCGTATAATTTAAATATGTATTATTTTTCGTTTACGCAGGGCACGCAAAAAGTAGCTTTAATTATGGGTACCGCAACGGCTAAAGGTTTTGCGTGCAACAACATGATTGTTGATAGCAAGGGCAACACCACAACATCCAGGTCCTTGTTAACCATATTAAACCCTACTATAATTGCTACAAAAAATTTACCTAATATTAATAGCAGTGCATTAGCTGCGTTTAGTGGTTATTATCAGTTAACAACAGGTGGCAAGGGCAACGCATTTTTATCGGTACAAGCACAATATGTAACGCTGGTTGGCCAGCTCGATATGTATGTAGTTATGCTTGGCATATCTATAGATGGTGTTACATCTACCGGTTATACATTTGATAGCACTATGAGTTTTGATGGCACCACACTTACAGTACCGGCAAGTGCAAACCCCGGCGACCCCAACTTACCATTAAGCATTACTTTTACACGTAATTACACAGCGGCTAATTATGGTTTAGTATCTATTGCGGGCACTATTGGTAAAACAACGGTGGGAGGTTACACACCACTTAATCCGGTGCCGTTATCAGTGTTTGGCGGCGCACCTATGGTGGGCTTAAAAGGTGGCAGTGCCGAAGGCATTAGCTTAACCGTGGTAAACGATAACGAAGTAATTTATAAGGGCACTAAATTTACAACCCCTATGGCCAGTATTTTATACGTACCGCTTATGTATATTTTAGCCTACCCGGCAACTAACCCAACCGTGGTTATGTCGTTCGGTACAGATGGGTTGCGTGGCAATGCCTGCATTATTACCGATAACAATAATATTTATACAGTTTATGCTATACCAAGCACAAACGATTAATTGTTGCAATATTTTACCTAATAAAAAAGCGGGGCCTTTGCCTCGCTTTTTGTTTTTACATTTCGTAAAAAACTAAGCTGCTAAGGCTGCAGGCTTATCTAAATAATTATCAACTCCGTTAGATATAAAAAGAATTAACCAACTGCGTTTTGCTAACTGAATGTTTAAAGGTTGGTTGCGATTAATAAAGGGTACTTGTTCTTCATCAATTTCTATACGTTCGTAGTTTGGTATATCGGTAACTAAATAGTAAATGTGCTTTTTACTCACAATTTTATATTTGTTTATAGTTAGCGAAATTTTTTTGCCGTTTATTAAATCCAAGTACGAATTGTAGTAAGATACCGCTACCAAACAAGCAATAAAAACAAATACGCCAAACACGCTAACAATGCGTTTAAGCCAATTTGCGTGGTGGTTTAAACCAAACAAGGCAAAGCCCGAATGGGTTATGGCCATAAACAACAAAACGGCCACCAAAAAACCAAAGCCCGCTAAGTACGAGTTTTTTAGGTGGAGGAAGATGCGTTTACGATCGGCAGAAGTAAGTTTTTCTTCATTCATTTTTTATTATATAAAGTATGAGGCAATAAATTGTGTTACTAATATACAGTATTATTTTGAAGAAGTCAAGTTGGGCCATGAGTTTTTTTACACATATACTCACTCCACACAATTGCAAATCCTATAGAGTAGCAAAAGCACGGCGCTTTAACTAACACTACCCATTTAACAACTTTAGTCGTTTGGGCATATAACCGCTTTTTAATAGCATAACTTTAATACATGCTAACCATCAAAAAAATAGAAAACAATAAAAAGTTACGCATTACCCTTATTGTATTTTTTATTACAATATCAGTTGTGCAACTTTATTTAATGCTTGTGGGCGGCTAAGCATTAGCTGTAATTTAATCACCACGCATACAGGTTCAAACGTGTACTACACATTTGCGCTGTTTCTTTTTTGTCAAGCAAAAAAAATAACCACTACTTCTACCTTTTTTGGAAATAATATCGATAAGGGTGTAACATGGCAAAAACCGTTTGCTCAAAAAACCATACCGTTTACTCAAAAAACTACCGCCTTCTTAAACATAATGTAACAAACTAATTGTTTTGTAGCTACACTTGTATAGAAAAAAGGAGCCAACCTTAAACCGAACAAACCGCGTGAAGGGTGATACTACGTAATTTTAAAAACAAGTAAAATGAAAAAGAAATCAATTCAAGTAAAAAATTCATCAGAAAATAAAGCTCAAAAATTAACTAAAGACGAGCTTGCTTTTGTTATTGGTGGTGGTGGCCAGGTTGGCACAATTTCGTTAGGCGGTAGTAATACTAATGCTAAAGCAGGCGGACAAGTAAATGGTGGTGTAGTTGCTAATTCGGGCAATTAATGCAATCAAAAATAGCTTCACAAGTAATTTAAATTAGTTAGCATGGTGGTAATAAAAAACACTGCAGTAATGCAGTGTTTTTTTATGCTAAACTGCTGCCTCTGTTGGCAATAACGGCAATAAACGGGGCTATTTGCACCAGCCACTTAATTGTTAAAACCGACCGTTTAAAAAGTTGCAATTTTTCATCACTCACCTATAGGTACTTTTATCAAAAATAAAATTAACAGGCTACCCAACCATTATTAAACAGGCTTCGTATAAGTATAATAAGGTACGTAAAAAACTAATAGCAGTAAAAAAGATTATTTTTTATATAGCATGAAAAACACAAATGAATATACTGATGTATTGAGTGAGTTATACGAAAACTCGAATCAATTATATCAAAAGTTAATTTTGTTTGTACAAAAAAATGCAAACGTAGTCAACGTATCATTTTATAATAAGTTGATTGAAACAAATAACGAGTTTTTTGCAAAAAATATAACTCCTTCTGCAAAAAACACAGAAACCAACGAGCAAATAAATGTGTTTTTTTTAAGCAGAATAATATTACTAAACAATGATGTACACTCATTACAAACCAGTAAAAATAAAAAAAAGGTAAGGAGCCTTATTGGTTTTATACTTATACTAATTACTTTTGCCTTTGTGGGTGATAACTCTACTCCGCACCATTTGTAATGCTGCGGCATTATAAAGCCGACAAGCAATAACTACTTCAGCATCTTCAAAAACGAAACCTCTTTATCCGTTAAAAAACGCCACTTAGCACGCGGTAAATTCTTTTTGGTAAGGCCGGCAAACATAACACGGTCAAGGCGTAACACATCGTAGCCTAAAAATTCAAACGTGCGGCGCACAATGCGGTTACGTCCGCTATGTATTTTAACACCTACTTCTCGTTTAGTTTCTCCGGTATAGGCAACTTCATCAGGCTTAATAAAACCATCTTCAAGCTCCACACCCTCTTTCAGTTTTACAAAATCATCCTGCTTGAAATTTTTATCTAACTCAACATGGTAAAGTTTTTCAACCTCATGTTTTGGGTGTGTTAGTTTTTTAGTAAGCTCACCATCATTGGTAAACAAAAGTAAACCCGTGGTGTTACGGTCTAATCGCCCAACAGGGTAAACGCGCTCTTTGCAAGCACCATCAATTAATTCCATCACCGTTTTGCGTCCGCGTTCATCGGCATTGGTCGTAATATAATCTTTCGGTTTATTTAGTAATAAATAAACATGCTTTTCCGATTTTATGCGCTCACCCGAATAATTTATTTCATCGGTAGCCTTAACCGTGTAACCAAGCTCACTAATTACTTTACCGTTAACGGTAACACAACCACTCTTAATTAAATCATCCGCCTCACGGCGAGAGCAAATGCCCGCATTGGCAATATATTTATTTAAACGTATCAAGCCCTTATCGGCATTGGTTACGGTAGCTTCTTTCTTTTTGCTGTAATCTTTTTTATAATTTTTTGGTTTGCTTGGGTCATAAGGCGCACGCTCACCACGCTCAAACGAACTACGTTTCAGTTGACTCTTTTCATTTTTATTAGCATAGTGTTTTGCACGCTCGCCTCTGTCGGCAAAAAGTTTTTTACTTTTTCCTTCTTCGCCACTGGTTTCGTTTTTATCAAAACTGCGTTTAGGTCTGTCGCTAAAATCACGGTCAAACTTTTTAGGCCTGTCGCCAAAACTTGGGCGGCCACCCTTGTCGCTAAAATTGCGTTTAGGTCTATCTGTACTATCTCTGTCAAAGCTGCGCTTAGGCCGATCGGTAGTATCCTTATCAAAACTTTTTTTAGGCCTGTCGGTACTGTCTCTGTCAAAATTTCTTTTTGGCTTATCACCGTAAGAAGAACGCTCACCCTTATCAGAAAAATTACGTTTAGGCTTATCGCCACCTTCTTTATCAAAACTTCTTTTTGGCTTATCAGTGTATGATGTACGCTCGCCTCGGTCGGCAAAATCACGTTTAGGTTTATCGGAAGAATCTTTTTTGAAAGAACTTTTTTTGGCTCCAAATTTAGAGCGGCTGTTACTGTTACGCTTATCCATTACTTTTAAATATGCCGCAAAGATACATCATTAACCCAAGCCCGCATAAAAAGCATTTTCTATATGGTACACTTTGTTGGTTGATGTAACAATGGCCACAATATCAAACCGCACCTCTACATTTAAATTATATGTAACAATATAGCCATGTGCTGCTTTAAGCAACTTGCGCTGTTTATCTTTATTTACAAAGCTTTCAGGTGTTCCAAAAAAATCGGTGGCACGCGTTTTCACTTCAATAATAATTAACTCGTTATTGCGTTGCGCCACTATATCTATCTCTAAATGTTTAAAGCGCCAATTTTGGTGCAAAATGGTGTAACCGGCATTTTTTAAAAACGCTACTGCCTGTTCTTCCCCATTTTTACCTGTTTCAATAGTTTTCAATACAAATTTTGTTTTTATCAAAGCTAACATTAATTTAGCCAATTCAAATCAAAACCTAAAATATTAAAAAGTATGAAAAAATTAAAATTATTTATTGCTTCGTTGGCCTTTACAACGGCTGCTTTTGCGCAGTTTGAAGGTTCTCTTGAGTTCCGTATGGAAAACAAGAAAGATACTACAACCAACATTTACTACGTAAAAGGCAACAATGTTAAGTTAGATCAAATTGGCCGTAAATCGGGCAAGGTAGAAGGTAGCTTTGTGTTTGATTTGGGCGAGAAAAAAATTAAATTCGTAAACCCGGCTCGTAAAGTGTGGGGCGACCATAAATCAGAAACCCCTCCGGCTATTAAAGGCACTTGCGAGGTTACCAAAGGCAAAAACAGCAAAACAGTTTGTGGTAAAAAATGTGTTGATTATGTTGTAAAAAATACCGACGAAAACACAACTATTACTTATTGGATTTCTACCGAAGGTTTTAACTTCTTCTCTCCATTAGTTCAATTATGGAACCGTAAAGACAAACAATCGGTTTATTTTAACCAAATTAAAGATTTACCAAAAGGTTCAATGCCAATGTTAAGCATCGAGACTGATTTAACCGGTGCAACCGTAAGTAAATTAGAAGTTGTAAAAGTTGATAAAAAAGCCATCGATGCTGCACAAGTATCGGTACCTGGCGATTATAAAAAATTCGAACAATAGTAAACCCTTGTCATTGCGAGCGTAGCGAAGCAATCTCAATAAAACTAAAACCTTGCCTAACCCGCAAGGTTTTTTTATGCCCATCAGTTAAGCTTAAAATTAAGTAGCATGTACACATAAATCCGGGGCAGGCGTCCACACGGCAAAAGTCCAGTGGACTTTTGAGCGAGCCTGTGCGTTTGAACGAACCTAAGTTTTGTTGGGCAGTATAGGTGTGCTGCTTGTGCGCCAAACAAAACGCAGGTTGGCTTTCGTGGGGCCTTTTCTTTGCTTCGTTTCTTTGGGCAAGCAAAGAAATGAAGACATAAAACTTTTTCCAATAAAATTAAAGGCTACTGCTCTATCTTCACTGGGTTTTTGTGTTCATCAATGGCAACAAAAGTAAACTCGCCGCTTACGGCTTTCTCTCGTTCATTACTATACATTTGTTCCACAAAAATATCTACACGCACTTTTAAACTCGTGTTGCCTATATAAGCTACTTTTCCTATAAGCTCAACAATGGTACCTGCGGGTATAGGTTTTTTAAAATCAATGCGGTCGCTGCTAACGGTAACCATGCGTTGCCTACTATAACGGGTAGCGGCAATAAAAGCCACTTCATCCATTAAGTGCATGGCGGTACCACCAAACAAAGTATCGTAGTGGTTAGTAGTGTTAGGAAACACAGCTTTAAAAATGTGTGTTTCCGATTGCGTAATTCTTTCTTCTCTTGTCATGTGCTGTAAGGCTTTAAATTATTTATAAAATAAGTTTAAAGTCCCTTGCTAAACTTCACAATGCTTTTAAATAAAATTTTTGAAAGAAGATGAATTAAATTAACGCACACGCATTTATCCCGTAATGGTAATTTAATTACACCATACTTAACAAAAACTTCTTTTCGCGAAAGCATTGTCAATGCGGAATAGGCAGGTATCCTGACTTGTAACATTTTTACCATCCTTCCCATTCTATTAAGAACAGTGGATTTTTTTACCTGGCAAAAACTTTGTGTTACTTACAGTTGCGCGACAGCTCGTGATTTTCACACGATTCCCTATTAATCTACAATTAAGTAAAACCTTTTCCGGTTGATGAAGAAATAAAGTAAAGAACTTGTGTACGAAGGTAGTTTTTTTCTTCAGTCAAATTAAAAACCCTCACCACTCATAATTCCTAACACCCACTTCATAACTCCAAATTCCCCATTCTTAATTATTTATAATCATTCTAAATTGCGTAATCGTTGAAAAAAAGTTGAAATCATCAAATCACGAATGCAATCTTCTATTAAATTTGCGCCCATTGTAATAGGTTTGTCATTGCAATGTCATTCGTAAAAATATGATAAAAAATATGTCCCGTAACGCTCTTAACCTCTTGTTGGGATTGATTTTCGTGGGTTTTGTTAGCATAAACCACGCCTCAGCAGCCGACGGAAAATCAATATTTAAACAAAATTGCGCTGTTTGTCACGCATTAACCGATCAAAAAATCACAGGTCCTGGCCTTAAAGGCCTTGCCGACCGAGCCCCTAAAGGCGACTGGCTTTTTAATTGGATAAAAAATAACGAAAAAGTTATTAAAAGCGGTGATGCTTACGCCAATAAAATCTTAAAAGAAAACGGCAACGCAGCTATGACTGTGTTTGAAGGTGTTCTTTCTGATGATGATATCAAAGCTGTTCAGGCTTATGTATTAAATCCTCCGGTTGAGGTTAAACCAACCAATCCGGGTGGTGGTGGCGAAGTTGCTGCTAACGGCACAACTGATGAAAAAGGCGTTAACCCGCTTTATATTATTTTATCGGTTATTGTTATATTAGGTATCCTAACTGGTATTTTACGTGGTGTGCGTTTATCATTACAACGTGTAACCAGTCAAAAGGAAGGTGCTGAACCGGCTGAAACCATTTCGTTCTTCGAAGAAGGTAAAAAATGGATGGGCGAGCACAAACGCTTTATGGTAGTTTGTTTAATTGCGCTTTCTTGCATCGGTATGAAAAGTTGCTGGAACTCACTATTCCGCATCGGTGTTTATTACGATTGGCAAACAGGTAAAGGTTACCATCCTGAACAACCAATTAAATTCTCTCACAAAATTCACGCAGGCGATAACGCCATTGCTTGTCAATATTGCCACAACTCGGTAGAAAAATCGCGTCACGCAGGTATCCCAACGGTAAACATTTGTATGAATTGCCACAAAGGCATTCAAGAAGGTGCAACTACAGGTACTAAGGAGATTGCTAAAATTTACGCAGCAGCAGGCTTCGATGCTAAAGCAGGCACGTACGATGTAAGCAAACAAAATCCAATCCAATGGATAAAAGTTCACAACTTGCCCGATCACGTTTATTTTAACCACTCACAACACGTTGTAGTAGGTAAAATTGATTGTGCTCAGTGCCACGGCAACGTAAAAGAAATGACTACCGTTGAGCAAAAAAATCCGTTAACCATGAAATGGTGTATCGAGTGTCACCGTAAAACAGAAGTTGCTATGGCTGGTAACCCTTACTACGACCGCCTGCACGAAGCCTTAAAAGAAAAATACAAAAAAGAACACTTAACCACTTTCACCGTTGCACAAATGGGCGGTATCGAGTGTGCTAAATGTCACTATTAATATTAAGTAGAACGATTATTTATCTATATAATGGGTACAACTAAAAAGTATTGGAAAGGATTATCAGAATTAAATGAAAGTCCTGAGTTTTTAAAACACCAACAAAACGAATTTGTTGACGATCTTCCGATGACCGAAGCCATGAGTGGCGAAGGTGCTACCAGTCGTCGCGACTTTTTAAAAGTAGTTGGTTTCACAACTGCTGCTGCTGCTTTAGCATCTTGCGAAGCACCGGTTATTAAATCTATTCCTTACGTTGTAAAACCTGAAGATGTTACTCCGGGTGTTGCTAACTTCTACGCGTCTACTTTTTATGATGGGCATGATTATGCAGCCGTTCTTGTAAAAACACAAGAAGGTCGTCCTATTAAAATCGAAGCAAACGAATTAGTAAAACACGTAACCGGTACCAACGCGCGTACACAAGCATCGGTACTTGGTTTATACGATAGCGCTCGTTTAACAACACCTTATGCAAAAGGCACAGCATCTGATTGGAAATCGGTTGATGGTGCTATTGGTCAGTCATTAGCCGATGCAGCTAAAAATGGTAAAGAAATTGCTATTTTATCTTCATCAATTATTTCTCCTTCAACACGTGCGGTAATTGCTGAGTTTACAGCAAAATACCCAACAGCAAAATTATACCAAAACGATTCGGTTTCTTATTCGGCACTACGCGATGCAAACGAAAAAGTATTTGGCAAAAAAGTTACTTCTACATACGATGTTGCAAAAGCAACTAAAGTTATTGTAGGTGTAGGTGCCGATTTTTTAGGTACTTGGTTAGCGCCGACTGTTTTTGCTGCTTCTTACGCTAAAAATCGTAAAGTAACTAAAGAGAAACCCGAAATGGTAAAACATTACCAGTTCGAGTCTAATATGTCATTAACTGGTGCTAACGCCGATGAGCGTTACATGGTTAAACCATCTGAAATTGGTAAAACAATTGTAGCTTTATATAACGAAGTAGCAAAAGCTACCGGTAACTCAGCAACATCAGGTAACGGAGCGGTAGCTTCTAACCCCGATGCGGCAAAAGCAATCACAAAAATCGCTAAAGAATTAGCAGCTGCTAAAGGCGAGTCGTTAGTTATTTGTGGTTTAAACGATGTTGATGTACAAGTATTAGTTAACGGTATCAACAAAATGCTTGATAACTACGATAAAACAGTTAGCTACGAACAACATTTAAATACAAAACAAGGCAGCGATAAAGATTTAGTAAATCTTATTGCTGATATGAACAGCGGTAAAGTTGGTGCCGTTATTGTTTACAATAGCAACCCGGCTTACACAACGCCTAATAAATTAGGTTTTATTGCAGCATTCAAAAAAGTTCCGGTAAAAATTTCATTTGCTACCACAATGGACGAAACTGCTCAGTTAGCAGATTACGTTTGTCCTGATCATAACTGGTTAGAGTCATGGGGCGATGCAAACCCGGTTCGTGGGCATTACAGTTTACAACAACCTACCATCAATCCAATTTTCTCTCAACCACGTTACCAAGGTACACGCCAGGCACAAGATACGTTGTTGAAATGGGCAGGCGTTAAAGCAGATTATTTAACTTACTTACAAGCATATTGGCAAAACCACGTGTTCCCAATGCAAGGCAAGTTTGGCGATTTTTATAGTTTCTGGAGCAACTCATTGCACGATGGTGTTCTTCATGTTCATTTTGCAAAAGTAACTGATAGCATGGTTATTGAGCCAATGGCTAAAGATAGCTCTGGCAAACCATTAATGACTGGTGTAGCAACTGTTATTGCCGATTCATTAAGCGGTGTATCAGCAAAAGAAGAAAAGAAAGAAGAGAAAAAAGAAAAAGCGGCTGAGAAAAAAGAATTAGTTGCCGAAGAAAGTGGAAAATTACCTGAGGTTGATTATAACGCGGCAGCGGCAAAAGCATCTGCGGCAAAAAGCGGCACTTGGGAGTTAACAGTATACGAAAAAGTTGGTTTAGGTAACGGTAACCAAAGTAACAACCCTTGGTTACACGAGTTACCAGATCCTATCTCTAAAGTAACTTGGGATAACTACATTACCATGCACCCTGAAGACGTTCGCGAACAAAAGTTCAACGAAATGTTACGTCAGGATGTGGATGGCAGCATTGCTACCATCAACGCAAATGGTATATCATATGAGTTACCGGTTTATCCTCAACCGGGTCAGGCTAAAGGCACCATTGGTGTAGCTTTAGGTTATGGCCGTCGTGTAGAATCTTACAAAGTAGCTAAAGAAGCAGGCATTAATTATGGCGGTGCTAACGCATACGAATTTTTATCGCTTACTAATGATACATTACAAAACATTACATCTGATGTAACTATTGCTGATGCAAACAAAATTCACCAGTTTGCGGCAACACAAATTCACCATACTATCATGGGTCGCGAGGAGCAAATCCTTCGTGAAACTTCGTTAGCTCAGTATAAAGAAGATGCTGCGTCTAACAACCCTAAAGCATTTATTCATACCAACGCGGGCGAACGCCCTGTTGAAGAAGTAGATTTATGGGCTGCACACCCACGTCCGGATATTAAATGGGGCATGGTTATCGATATGAACTCGTGTATCGGTTGTGCTGCTTGTGTAGTTTCTTGTACGGCAGAAAACAACGTAGCCGTAGTTGGTAAAGACCAAGTGCGTCGCACACGCGATATGGCTTGGCTGCGTATCGACCGTTACTATACTTCTGATATGACTCGTAAAAAAGCCGAAGAAGAACACATCGGTGGTCGCAGAATGTATTTAGACATGGAAAACCCTTCTAACAACCCGAAGGTTACTTTCCAACCTATCATGTGCCAACACTGTAATCACGCACCTTGCGAAACAGTTTGTCCGGTACTGGCAACAAACCACAGCACAGAAGGTTTAAACCAAATGGCTTATAACCGTTGTATTGGTACTCGTTACTGTGCTAACAACTGTCCTTTTAAAGTACGTCGTTTCAACTGGTTTAACTACGCTGGTAATTCTGATTTTGCTGATATCAACCCGGCTCAACAAGATTTAGGCCGTATGGTTTTAAATCCTGATGTAGTAGTTCGTGCACGTGGTGTTATGGAAAAATGCAGCATGTGTGTTCAACGTTTACAAGCAGGTAAATTAGAAGCTAAAAAAGCAGGTCATCCGGTTAAAGATGGTGCTATTAAAACAGCTTGCCAACAAGCTTGTCCTACACACGCAATTTCTTTTGGTGATTTAAATGATAAAGATTCTCAGGTAACTAAAGATAGAGAGAACGAACGTAACTACTTCTTGTTAGAAGAAGTTGGTATAAAACCAACAGTATCTTACTTGGTAAAAGTTCGTAATCAGGAAGAAAAAATTCTTTTAGAAGCTGAAGCAGAAGGCGAAAGCGCTGAACATGAGGCTAAAGAAAAAGAAGGTAAAAAAGAAGAAGCACACTCATAATAAAATTAAAAATTCTTAGTACGAATTATAAAAATTAAGAAAACAGTATGCACGCAGAATCGCAAATAAGAGAGCCGCTGATTTTAGGTAAAAAAACCTATTCTCAAATCACCGACGACATCATCCGCCCTGTAGAGGGTAAAGCCAACAAATATTGGTACATGTTATTTACTGTAGCAGTACTTACTTTTATATGGGGTCTTGGTTGCCTTTCTTACACCATTGGTGTGGGTATCGGTGTTTGGGGTTCAAACAACGGGGTTGATTGGGCTTGGGATATCACCAACTTCGTATGGTGGATTGGTATCGGGCACGCAGGTACACTTATCTCTGCCGTGTTATTATTATTCCGTCAAAAATGGCGTTTAGGAATTAACCGTTCTGCTGAGGCAATGACCATCTTTGCCGTAATGTGCGCAGCTATCTTCGTATTGTTCCACACAGGTCGTGTTTGGTTAGATTATATGTTATTCCCGCTTCCTAACCAATTCGGTTCTTTATGGCCAAACTTTAACTCACCTTTATTGTGGGACGTGTTTGCTGTATCAACGTACTTCACCATCTCTTGCGTGTTTTGGTACATTGGTTTAATTCCCGATTTTGGTACCATTCGCGATAGAGCAATTAACCCAATGGTTAAAAAAGCATATAACATTTTATCATTCGGTTGGGGCGGTAGCGCTCGCCACTGGAGCCGTTTCGAAGAAGTATCGCTTGTACTTGCAGGTCTATCTACACCACTTGTATTCTCGGTTCACTCTATAGTATCGTTCGATTTTGCTACGTCAATCCTTCCGGGTTGGCACACAACCATTTTCCCTCCTTATTTCGTATCGGGTGCGGTATTTTCTGGTTTCGCAATGGTGTTAACCTTAATGCTAATCGTTCGTAAAGTATATAACTTACAAGCTTACATTACTGTAAAACACGTTGAGTATATGAACATTGTAATCATCGTTACAGGTTCAATAGTAGGTGTAGCTTATTTAACTGAGTTATTTATTTCTTGGTACGGCGGTGTTGAATTTGAACAATACGCGTTTCTTAACCGTGCAACCGGGCCATACTGGTGGGCTTATGCAGCCATGATGACTTGTAACGTGGTTTCTCCTCAATTGTTTTGGTTCAAAAAAATCCGTACAAGTTTAGTAGCAACTTTCATCTTATCAATTGTAGTAAATATTGGTATGTGGTTCGAGCGTTTTGTAATTATCGTGCCAACATTATGCCGTACGTTTCTTCCATCTACTTGGAACATGTATCACCCAACATTTATCGATATCGGTATTTTCACAGGTACAATAGGAATGTTCTTTACATTCTTCTTATTGTTCTCTCGTTTCTTCCCGGTAATTGCACAAGCTGAGTTAAAAACAATTTTAAAAGTATCGGGTGAGTCGCAAAAAGAAGAAGCTAAACATCATGCTCACGAACCTGCACCAACTCACGCACACTAATAATTTTGATTTTAGAAATAAGATTTTAAAAAAGATATGGCAGCAACAATAACTAAAAAAATTATCCACGGCATCTACGATGATGAGGTGCCTTTGTTGGAAGCTTGTAAAAAGCTTAAAACAGCGGGTATAAAAATTAAAGATGTTTTTACACCATTTCCAATTCACGGAATAGACCCTATCGTTGGTGTTCCACGCACACGCTTAGCAATTTGCGCGTTCATTTATGGCTTAACCGGTTTAGGTTTAGCTACTTTAATGATGTGGTACATGATGGTAAGCGATTGGCCTACCGATGTGGGTGGTAAACCAAACTGGGCTTATTACTTCAACATTCCGGCATTTATTCCTATCACATTCGAGTCAACTGTATTTTGTGCAGGACACGGTATGGCGTTAACTTACTTATTACGTTGTATGTTAATTCCGGGTGCAAGCGCAAAAAACCCTGACCCACGTACTACAAACGATAAATTTATGATTTACCTGGAGCTTAACGATGAGCAAGCTCACAAAGCTGATGCTATTTTACGTTCAGCAGGTGCCAGCGAAGTAAATTATAAAGGAACAGTAACCGAAAAATTAGCTTACTAAAAAGATAAATTTTAAGAGATGAACTTTACAAAAATTATAAATCTTAAAACGCTTACGGTAGGGGCAATTGCCGGTGTTATGGCTTTTGGTCTAACATCATGCAGCAATGCACCTAACAGTCCGGGTTATGAGTATATGCCTGATATGTATCGCTCGCCGGTACTAAAATATTATAACACCTATACGCTAAATGGCGATACACTGCAAAGTGCTATGAAACCTGTTGCAGGTACCATTGCACGTGGTTGCATGCCTGGCATTCCTGCCGGCATGGATTACGAAAAAGCAGGCACGTATCTTAAAAATCCTATTTTATTTAGCGATGCGGTGTTAGCTGATGGACAAGCCATTTACGGTAAATTTTGTGTGCATTGCCATGGCGATGCAGGTAAAGGCGATGGTAAAGTTGGTTTAAAACTACCGGGCGCACCTCCTGCTTACGATGGTCCGTTAAAAAACTTACCTGAAGGTAAAATGTTTTACACCATTACCTATGGTAAAGGTTTAATGGGTTCACACGCAAGTCAATTAAATGTTGAAGAGCGTTGGAAAGTAATTTACTACGTGCAAAAATTGCAAGGTCACACACCGGGGCAACCTATGGCAGCTGATTCTGTGAAAACAGCCGAAGTAAAAGAAGTTAAAAAAGAAGATAAAAAAAATAAGATTTAAGAGAACGCTATATGAGTAATTTAAATTTTACATTTCCGCAAAAAGTCAAAACATTTACTTACGCCTTAATGGCAATAGGTGTGGTGTCAATTATTGCGGCGTTTATTTTTGATAAACCCGTTTTTGAAGACGAGCATTATCATCACACACGTGCGTGGGCTAATATTTTAGTTGGTTCATTCTTCTTTATGGCTATTGGTTTAGCAGCAGCCTTCTTTTTAGGTTTGCAATATGCAGCTGAATCTGGTTGGTCAACTACCGTTAAACGTGTTATCGAAGCAGTAGCTTGGTACTTGCCTTGGGGCTTAAGCTTTATGATGTTAATGTTTTTATTAGGTCAGTTTGGTGTGCACCACCTATATGCTTTCTTCGATAAAGATTTAATGAACAGCGAGCCATCACTTAAAGCTAAAATGGGCTACTTCGGTTGGTTTTGGTGGTTACGCACTATCCTTTACATGGTAGGTTGGGTTTATTTTACAAACAAACTTCGCAAAAACTCGGTTGATGCTGATAGTGCTGAGCCAAACGACCATTCATTACATTGGAAAAACGTAAAATTAGGTGCTTGGTTTATGGTGTTATTTGCAGTTACTTCTTCTACTTCATCATGGGATTGGTTAATGAGCATCGATATTCATTGGTTCTCAACCTTATTTGGCTGGTACGTTTTCTCTGGTATGTGGATTAGTGCTATTATCTCAATGATTTTAATTACCGTATATCTTCGCAAATTAGGTTACTTAGAATTTGTTACTGAAAGCACGATACACGATTTAGGTAAATGGATGTTCGCCATCTCTTTCCTTTGGACATATTTATACTTCTCTCAGTTCATGCTTTATTGGTACGCTGATATTCCTGAGGAGATTGTTTATTTCCAACAGCGTTGGGAAAACTACAAAGCTTTAATGTGGACTGTATTCTTCATCAACTTTGCATTCCCTATGATTATGTTAATGAGCCGCGATAGCAAACGTAACTTCTGGTTCTTAACCTTTGTAGGTTTCGTAATCTTCGTAGGTCACTATTTAGATATTGTTATGATGGTTATGCCGGGTACCGTTGGTAAACATTGGACTGGCCTTGGCTGGATGGAAATAGGTACATTTTTAGGGTTCTTAGGTTTGTTTATACACGTTGTGTTCACCAACTTAAGTAAACGTGCGCTGTTAGTAAAAAATCACCCTTTCTTGGGCGAATCTTTACACCACAGCATATAACTTACAATAGAGAGAAAGAAATTAGAAATTAAAACAAATTAAAAACAAAATATAATGACACTGTTATACATCCTGGCTTTTGTTTTGCTCTGCATAGCGCTAAATCAATTGTTTAAAGTATTTGAATTATCGCGCGATTTGCGTGGAGAAAAACTCTACAAAACTACCGATAGCGATAACAAGTTTAATGGCCGCGCCATGTTCTTGTTTATGTTGTTGTTTTTTGGTTTTTTCCTTTGGCAAATAGATGCATACTGGTATCGCATTCTGCCAAAATCAGCTTCTGAGCATGGTAACAAAATCGATGCGTTAATGATGGCTAACTACTGGTTAGTTATCTTGGTGTTCTTTGTAGTTAACGGTTTCTTATTCTTCTTTGCTTACAAATACCACGGTAAAAAAGATAGAAAAGCTGAATACATTTTGCACAACAACAAATTAGAAATGCTTTGGACCGTTGTGCCTGCTATTGCATTAGCGTTCATCATCATCTTCGGTTTAAAATACTGGAATGAAATTATGAAACGCGATAACGATCCTAACCCAATTAAAATAGAATTATACGCTAAACAATTCGATTGGACAGCCCGTTACCCTGGTAAAGACAATGAATTTGGTATCGATGATTATATGCAAATTGATGGTAGCAACCCGGTTGGTTTAGATACAAACGATGCTCGTTGCCACGATGATATTTTAGTGAAAAACGAATTTCACTTACCGGTTGGCCGTGAAGTAATTTTCACTTTCCGTTCTCGCGATATTATACACAGTGCATTTATGCCTCACTTCCGTGCGCAAATGAACTGTGTGCCTGGTCAAATTACCACATTCCGTTTTAAACCAATTGTTACAACAGCCGAAATGCGTAAAGAAAAACACGTACAACGTAACTTAGATGAGGTTAACGCTATCCGCATAAAACGTGGCGACGACCCGGTTGAATTTGATTACTTGTTGTTATGTAACAAAATTTGTGGAGCATCGCACTACAACATGCAAATGAAAATTGTAGTTGAAAGTGAAGCAGATTACAATAAATGGTTAGCAAACCAAAAACCAATTAAATCAGCAGCTAAAACAACAGCTCAAAAATAAAATTAGTAAACAAAATATTTAAGTAAACATTAAATAAAGGCAAATGGAACACAACGCACACGCCGGAGTACTACACGGACACCACGCACACGACCACGATCATGCGCACGACCATCATGAGCATCATGAAACTTTCGTGAGCAAGTATGTATTTAGCATGGATCATAAGGTTATCTCTCGCCAGTTTTTAATTACTGCGGTAATTATGGCGGTGGTAGCAATGGTTATGTCAATCATTTTCCGTTTACAATTAGCTTGGCCCGGAGAAAAATTTGCATTCATTGAAGCTATCATGGGCCGCAAATGGGGTAAAGATGGTATCTTAGATCCTAATGCGTATTTAGCACTGGTAACTATCCATGGTACTATCATGGTGTTTTTTGTATTAACAGGCGGATTAAGCGGAACGTTTTCAAACCTTTTAATTCCATTGCAAATCGGTGCACGCGATATGGCATCTGGTTTCCTTAACATGTTATCATACTGGTTCTTCTTGGCATCAAGCACTATCATGTTATCATCTTTATTTATTGAAGACGGTGCAGCTTCTGCCGGTTGGACAATCTACCCTCCATTATCTGCCTTACCTGAAGCAATACCGGGTTCTAAATTGGGTATGACTTTATGGTTGGTATCAATGAGTTTATTCATCGTATCATCTTTATTAGGCGGGTTAAACTACATCATCACCATTATTAACTTACGGACTAAAGGCATGAAAATGACTCGCCTTCCGTTAACTGTTTGGGCGTTTTTAATCACAGCTATTTTAGGGGTGTTATCATTCCCAGTATTATTCTCTTGTGCGTTGTTATTAATTTTCGACCGTTCAATGGGTACAAGCTTCTATTTATCTGATATCTACATTGGTGGTAAACCAATGGAGCAGGTTGGTGGTAGCCCAATTTTATTTGAACACTTATTCTGGTTCTTAGGACACCCTGAGGTGTACATCGTACTTTTACCTGCATTAGGTATCACGTCAGAAATTATTGCAACTAACTCACGTAAACCTATCTTCGGTTACCGTGCCATGATTGGGTCTATGTTAGCGATTGGTTTCTTATCATTCATCGTTTGGGGTCATCACATGTTTATGACTGGTATGAATCCATTCTTAGGTTCGGTATTCGTTTTCACAACTTTATTAATTGCAATCCCATCTGCGGTAAAAGCATTTAACTATATCACAACTCTTTGGAAAGGTAACATTCAGTACACACCTGCTATGTTATTCTCTATCGGTTTAGTATCATCATTCGTAACAGGTGGTGTAACCGGTATCATCCTTGCCGATTCTACATTAGATATCACTGTGCACGATACATATTTCGTTGTGGCTCACTTCCACATCGTAATGGGTCTGTCGGCTATCTTTGGGATGTTTGCGGGTGTTTACCACTGGTTCCCTAAAATGTTCCTTCGCATGATGAACAAAAAATTAGGATACCTGCATTTCTGGGTAACATTCTTAGGTGCTTATGGCGTATTTTTCCCAATGCACTTTTTAGGAATGAGCGGTGTACCACGTCGTTACTACACTAACAGCAACTTCCCATTATTCGATAATTTAATGGACATTAACCAATTTGTTACCATGTGTGCAATCTTTGCAGCATTCGGACAAGTTATTTTCTTAATCAACTTCTTCTATAGTATTTTCCGTGGCGAAAAAGCTACTCAAAACCCTTGGAATTCAAATACACTTGAGTGGACTACGCCAATGGCACACGTACACGGTAACTGGCCTGGTGCTTTACCTGAAGTTCACCGTTGGTCATACGATTATAGCAAACCGGGTCAACCACACGATTTCGTTCCTCAAACAGTTCCATTAGGGCCAGATGAGCACGATGGTGGCGAACACTAAACAAAACTGAAATACAAAACTAAATCCCCTGCTCGTCAGGGGATTTTTTATATGTGAAAACACTTAAAAATGAAAAAAGTAATTGCGGTAATAATTTTCTTTTTTATTCTAATTGTTCAATGCAAAAAAGATAAAGCTGTAATTAGTAACCCCGGATATGCAATTGGGGTTATAGATTTTTACAAACCCTTTAATACTAATAGCAGTGATATTTCTTTCGTTTATTCTGTCGGAGGCAAACAATATGGAACCGGCTATTCTAATGGTAATAATGGTTGGTCGGTGCCTTCAAGTGGCACCTATAATTCAGGTGATAAGTATATGGTGCAATATGATATAAATAATCCTAAAACATGTCGTTTTCTGTTTGATTATCCGGTGCATGATAGTACCGATTATTTAAATGATGTTAGCCAATTTAAAACGCACCCTCCAAGTTGTTGTTTAATTTTGCCCTTATTTAAAATTTAACCCTCAATTTATCTCAATGACATTTAAACAACGCTTAAAATTTTACTTTATTGGTTTTGGTATGGGGGTGCTCGTACTAATGATGGTTTTAAATAAAAGAGGCTGTAAAGGTATAAGCGCGCAAAAAATAGAAGAATTATCCTACCAAAAATGGGATATAAGCGATGCCATGCGTTGCAAACTAAAATGCGCGGGCTTTGCCGCCGATAGTTTGTTTTTAAAAGACGTAAAAACCTGTAAGGTAAATTACAGTGCCGATGCCACCAATGCAAGCTTAAAGCCCTACGGAAATTACGTATTAGAGTCATCAGCTAAAAGCGTAGTAAGCTACACCTTACTTGTTGCCGATTGCGACAGCATTACCAAACTATTAGATGTAGTTACAAAAAATAAATGTGTTTGTAATTAATTTGTAAAATGAAATCACTCGATAGTATTTCGCTTATTGAAGGCACCATAGCCGATTATAAATTAGATAGCGATGGCATTTTATATTCATACTCCAAAAACCCACCACGCACCGTAAAAAATATTAGCGAAAATATAGCCTTGGTAAAACAAATAACCGCCAACAAAAAAGTGCCCTTATTAATTTACCTCTGCAAAACCCCTGTACCCGATAAAGAAACCAGAAAATTCTCTACCGAACAATTGCCAAATGTTTACACCGCTATGGCAATGGTTTCAAAACCCGGTTTATCAAAATTAATAATGAATATATTATTCAAATTAAAAACACCACCCATTCCAATGAAATCATTTACTGATGATGCGCAAGCACGTGAGTGGTTAATGCAGTATATATAATTGCTCTTAATCAACCCTTAGCACCATTTTTTACCATTAAATTCCTAAGCCAAAAACCACATATTTCTGTAAATTTGTGTTTTACAAAAAATATGAGCCAATTAAACAACCTTACAGCCATATCGCCCATTGATGGCAGATACCGAAACACCTGCGCACCCTTTGCCGATTATTTTAGCGAGTACGCCTTAATAAAATATCGCCTGTGGGTTGAGGTCGAATATTTTATTGCCTTGGTAGAGTTACCATTGGAGCAGTTAAAAGATTTCCCTAAAGATAAAATCCCTGCGCTTAAAAACATTTTCATAAACTTTACCTTAGCCGAAGCCGAGCAAATTAAAACCATCGAAAAAACTACCAACCACGATGTAAAAGCGGTGGAGTATTTTTTTAAAGAAAAATTTTCAGCACTTGGTTTAGATAAATTTTCGGAATTCATACATTTCGGTTTAACTTCACAAGACATTAATAACACATCCGTTCCGCTAAGTTTAAAAAAATGCTGCGATGAAATTTTTACCGCATCTATACAACAGGTAATTGATGTCATAAAAAACTTTGCCCACGAGTGGAAAAACGTTTCTATGCTGGCACGCACACATGGGCAGCCGGCATCGCCAACCAGTTTAGGTAAAGAGCTGATGGTGTTTGTTGAGCGTTTGCAATTACAGTTAGAAACCTTAAAGAAAAACCCGTACCCTGCTAAATTTGGCGGCGCTACAGGTAATTTTAATGCGCACCAGGTGGCGTATCCCCAAATTAATTGGGTAAATTTTGCAAACCAGTTTGTAAACGGCACGCTGGGTTTACATCGCAGTCAGCACACCACGCAAATAGAACATTACGATTTTTTAGCCTCGTGGTTTGATAACGTAAAACGCATCAACACCATACTGATAGATTTTTCGAGAGATGTGTGGACCTACATCTCTATGGAATATTTCAAACAAAAAATTAAAGCAGGCGAAATTGGCTCATCGGCTATGCCGCATAAAGTAAACCCAATTGATTTTGAAAACGCAGAAGGCAACTTAGGCATGGCTAACGCTTTGTTCGAGCATTTGTCGGCAAAGCTTCCCGTATCACGCCTGCAGCGAGATTTAACTGATAGCACCGTGTTACGTAACATTGGTGTACCCATTGCGCATAGTTATTTGGCATATCAATCATTATTAAAAGGTTTAAACAAAATTATTTTAAACGAAAAAGCTTTAGAAGCCGATTTAGAAAAAAACTGGGTAGTAGTTGCCGAAGCCATACAAACTGTTTTGCGCCGCGAGGCTTATCCAAAACCTTATGAAGCTTTGAAAGAATTGACTCGTACTAATACTGCAATAACCCAACAAACCATTCACGCTTTTATTGATACATTACATGTTAGCGATGCTGTAAAGCAGGAGCTTAAAAAAATTAGTCCGCATAACTATGTGGGCGTATATAATTTTTAGCATGAAAGTTTCGGGCTTCACCATAGTAAAAAACGCCGTTAAGTTCGATTATCCGGTAGTAGAAGCCATTACATCTGTGCTGCCTTTGTGCGATGAGTTTATTATAAACATAGGCACTTGCGATGATGGTACATTGGAATTGATACAAAACATCAACTCACCCAAAATAAAAATTATACAACACACCTGGGATGATAGTTTGCGCGAAGGTGGAAAACTTTTAGCCGTAGAAACCAACCGTGCTTTTGATGCCGTAAGTGCCGATAGTCACTGGGCGTTTTATATACAAGCCGATGAAGTGTTGCACGAAAAATATTTAGATGCCGTGCGAACCGCTATGGAAGCCCACAAGCACAACATGCACGTAGAAGGACTGTTATTTAATTACACTCATTTTTATGGCAGTTATGATTATGTGGGCAACTCGCGCCGCTGGTATAAACGTGAAGTTAGAGTTATACGAAACGATAAACAAATACGCTCGTATCGTGATGCGCAGGGCTTCAGAAAACACGACGAAAAGCTGCATGTAAAACAAATTAATGCAGGCATCTATCATTATGGTTGGGTTAAACCACCAAAGTCACAGCAAGAAAAACAAAAAAGTTTTCATAAAATGTGGCACGATGATGCGCAGGTACAAAAAATGACCAGCGCTGCCGATGAGTTTGATTATGCCGCCATTGATAGCCTGGTTTTATTTACTGGCACGCAACCAAGTGTTATGCAAAAACGCATACAACAACAAAACTGGCATTTTACGTTTGATACCAATAAAATTAATTTATCGGCTAAAGATAAATTGCTTATGCACGTAGAAAACCTTACAGGCTGGCGTGTGGGCGAATACAAAAATTTCAAATTAATTTAATTTCTCTTTTTCCCTCCTTAATGGATAATTACAAAACAACTTTTGATACCTGGAATAAACTGGCGCACAATTACCAGGATAAGTTTATGGATTTGGATTTGTACGACGACACCTACAATATTTTTTGCGGCCTGATTACAAACCCTAATGCCACAGTTTTCGAAATTGGTTGCGGACCCGGTAACATAACCAAATATTTATTAAACAAACGTCCCGATTTTAAAATAGATGCTACCGATGTGGTACCCAACATGGTTAAGCTTGCTCAGGAAAATAACCCTGAGGTTATGTGTAGCGTTTTAGATTGTAGGGAACTTAATACCGTAACAAAAAAATACGATGCAATTATGTGTGGCTTTTGCATGCCTTATCTATCGAAAGATGATTGCATAAAACTGATTAACGATGCAGCAAACATTTTAAATAGTGGCGGTATTTTATATTTTAGTGCAATTGAAGATAATTATAGCAAATCTACTTACGAAACCAGCAGCGATGGACAACATACGATGTTTATTTATTACCACGAAGAAAAATATTTACAAGCTGCGTTAAAAACAAATCATTTTAAAGAAGTAATTGTAAAACGCAAGCACTACGAAAAAGCAAACGGAACAACATCTACCCACATAATTTTTATTGCAAAAAAGGAATAACATGAACATACATATTGAAAAAATTAAAAAAAACATAGAGCCCTTGCGGCAGCAAATAATTAACCACCAGGTTTATTCAGCTATTAAGGATGCTGATGATTTAAAAATTTTTATGCAGTATCACGTATATGCTGTATGGGATTTTATGTCGCTGCTGAAAGCTTTGCAAAGTAATCTAACCTGTATATCGACACCTTGGTTCCCTAAAGGCGATGCGGAGACAAGGCATTTAATTAACGAAATAGTATTGGGCGAAGAATGCGATGTGGATAGTTTTGGAAAACGCAAAAGCCATTTCGAGTTGTATTTAGATGCCATGCAGCAATGTGGTGCAGATATTAAGCAAATAGAAAAATTTATTACTGAATTAAAAAAGAACTCTAATTTTATTTCTGCATTTCAATTTTCTAACACACCACAGGAAGCCAGTGAGTTTGTAAACTTTACATTTAAAATTATCGAAAGCCATAAAGATTATTTGCAGGCAGCCATTTTTACATTTGGCCGCGAAGATTTAATTCCGGGCATGTTTCATTCTATCGTAAACGATATTGATAAAAAATTTCCGGAAAGCGTTTCCATTTTTAAATATTATTTAGAACGACATATTGAAGTTGATGGCGATCACCATAGTCACCTTGCTTTGCAAATGACAGCCAACCTTTGTGGCAACGATGAGCAACGTTGGCACGAAGCCGAACAGGCAACCATAACATCCTTACAAAAACGCATCCAACTTTGGGATGGAGTTTATAAGCAAATCGTTAATAAGAAAACTACCGTAAACTTGTAGTGGAGCAATTAGTAGCTGATATAAAAAAGTGTGCAGTTTGTAAACCATATTTAAAAGATGGTGTTAACCCTATTCTTTCGGTAAGCAGTAAAAGCAAAATTATTTTAATTGGTCAGGCACCGGGTCGTATAGTGCATAACACCAATATACCGTGGAACGACAAAAGCGGTGATAACCTGCGCAATTGGCTGGACATTGATAAAACTGTTTTTTACAATACCGATATACTTGGTTTAATGCCTATGGGGTTTTGTTACCCCGGCAAAGGCAAAACAGGCGATTTGCCTCCTCGTCCCGAATGCGCTCCTTTGTGGCATAACAAACTTTTTGCTTTAATGCCCAATGTAAAAATTGTTTTATTGGTTGGGCAGTATGCGCAAAATTATTATTTGGGCGATAAAGCAAAAAGCACGTTAACCGAAACAGTACGTAATTTTAAAACGTATTTGCCCACCTACTTTCCTTTACCGCACCCCTCGCCACGCAATAATATTTGGCAAGCAAAAAATCAATGGTTTGGTAAAGAGGTTTTACCGGAGTTAAAGAAAATTATTTTAAATAGTATAAAGTAAAAGGACAATTTTGGATAGTTGTCATTTCGACCACAGGGAGAAATCTTTATTTGCATTAGATTTCTTTTCGTACCTCTTTCGTAATAACAAGTAGGGTTTAATCCTCAGTTTCTTCTTCTTCGCTGTCCTCTTCGGTTGGCTCTTCTTCTTCGCTTTCTTCATCGGCAGCGTTGGCAAAATCGGTAAACCAACCGCCTTGTTCTATCAGTTCGGCAGGGCTTCCTTGCTCTAATACTTTACCATCATCTAACACAAAAACATAGTCGGCATCTTTCACCATAGAGTAGCGGTGCGCTATAACTATAACCGTATTTTTCACCCGAATTTCTTCAATGGTTTTTTTAACCTCGGCTTCGGTTGCGTAGTCAAGGTTAGCGGTTGCCTCATCCATAATTAAAATTAATGGCTTAGATACAATTACGCGTGCAATTTGTACACGTTGTTTTTCGCCAACCGATAAACCAAAACCGTTTTCACCCAACTTAGTTTGTAAACCTTCGGGGAAACGAGCCAGCGTGCCACCCATGCCTGCGGCAATAGCGGCATCTAAAACTTCTTTATCAGTTGCTTCGGGTTTTTTGTAGCGGATGTTATCGGCCAAAGTTCCTCTAAAAATGGCACCGTCGGCCGACACCATGCCAATGCCACGCCTAACAGAAGAGCCATCTACCCCGGCAAGGTTTTGTCCGTCAATAGAAATTGTTCCGCTTTGTGGTTCAAATAATTTTAGCATTAAATCTACCGTAGTGGTTTTACCTGCACCCGATGTGCCAATGATGGCTGTTATTTTACCCGGTTGCGCGGTAAGTGAAAGTCCTTTTAAAATTTCGCGTGTAGGTGTGTACGAAAAATGCACATCTTTAAACTCTATTAAACCTTTAGTTAATTGTAAATCTTTACCAATTTTTTCTTCGGCTTGCGCATCTAATAATTTAAAGGCACGCGCAATAGATGTAACGTTTTGTTGTACGCTTGCCCATATACTGGCCAGGTTGTCAATGGGGCTATAAAGCATATCCAAGTAGGCAACAAACATAACCACATCGCCGGGTGTTAGTTTGTGTTTAAGCGCCAGGTAACCGCCATAAGCAAGCACAAGCGCGGTTGCTATATGGGTAAGAAAAATTTCCCAAAACGCATATTGGTTTGCCAGGAGCGAACGTTTGGTGTAATCGGCATAAGCTTTGGTAGCTTGGTCATCAAGGCGGTTTACTTCGCGCTCTTCGGCACCCGAAAGCTTTACAGTTTTAATGCCACCTAAAGCATCCTGCATGCGGGCAGATACTTCTTCCCACTTTTCGTAATAGCCCGATAAACTCATTTCTAATTTTTTGGTTGAGCGCACAGCCAGCAACAAATAAAAAGGAACAATAGACAACGATAAAAAAGCAAGTGTGGCGTTTTGCCAAAACATAATAACTACGATACCAACCAAGCTGATAATCTCCGGGAAAATTTCTTTGGAGAAAACATTGATGATTTCGGATACCTGTTCAGATTGGTCTATTTGACTGTGCAGTGCGGCACTTGAACGTTTAGAGAAAAAAGAAAGTGGTAAGCGTAGCACATGTTTAAAGGTGTTGTGAATGAAATTTTTTTCTATAGCGCTTGATAATCGTACATTTTTATTATCGCTTATAAGCCACAGTATTAAACCAATAATATTGGTAACAAAAAGTAATACTACCGCAAGCATTAATGTATTAAAAGCTTCAGATGGTGTACGTGGCGAAACCTTATTGGGTTTGTGCGGTGCTTTAACGTGTGGCTTTTTATCAGTGAGTTGTGTAATAGTATCTTTAACGGTAGCTAATTCTTTTCCAAAAAAATTAGTAATGGGGTCATCATCGGTTTCGGTTTCAACGCCCATTTCTTGTTTTACATCGTTGCGGGCATCTTGCACAAAAAGTCCGGCAATGTCGTTTACGGCTTCGCGGTATATAAGCGGTTGTATTAAGGTTACAGTTGTGCTAAGCAGACTTATAACAAAAACACTTAGTAAACCTTTTTTGTAGGGGCGTATAAGGCGTACAAGGTTGTACCATACGTTCTTTTTTGATTCGGTATCTTTTTCCATAAGTGGGGGAGTTATGCAAATTTATTTATTTAGTGTCAAGTATAAAAATAGTATATTTAAGTAAGCTAAAATTATGAAACGCATTTTAAGTTTACTACTGGTTTTTACGCTTAGCAACTTTGCTATTTATGCACAAACCAAAAAGCGTGCCACAGAAAAGAAAACAGAAAAGAAATTTTTTTTAGATGAAGTTTCCGGGTTTAAATTATCGTACCCCGATTCAATAACTGCGGTTATATTAAAAAATAATGAAGACATTAAAGCGGTAATAGAGCCTTTTGTTATAGAGGTTTGTACAGATGCTAAACCAATTAACATTGCTGATGATTGTTACCAGCCAACCCAAACGCTTACCAGCAAATATAAAGTTGAACTGAAAGAATTTTTATGTACCGAAGGCGCTGCAGGAACAATGTACTACTCGTTTATTTATTTAATACAAAAAGGCGAACGTACTTTTTTGTTGAAATTTTTGCATGAGCATTGTAATGCTTGCACAAATAAAAACGGGAAATCTATACCGTTTAATAAAAAGAAAGATGTACGTTGGGTTAAAGACATTGTTAGGAGTGTACAATGGTTTGCAAAAACAATTAAGTAATTAATTGCTGCTTAAATAGGCAGATTCTTTTTTTAGTAATTACTAAAAAATAATAAGCGTGTTAATTTGTTTTAACACAGTGAGGCTTATTTACGTGTGGGTGATAACACCCACAAAAACAGAGAATTAAAATTTATGGTTTATACATATTCTGTATAAACCTTACACATGTAAGGTTTTACCAAAGATTGAGCTTTTTACTATCAATTAGCTGTGTAGCTTAGCAAGCTATTTGTAACTTCAGTAGAGTGGAAACTTAATTAAAAAAAAAGGAAAAGCTTATGAAAATTGTAGTTATGTCGCCCCCTAAATATTTAAAAAACGAAGAAGAAATAATTACCAAATTATTTGAAAACGGATTAAACACCTATCACATACTAAAACCCTTCTTTGGGCGAAACAGATTAGAAGCGTACGTAAAAAATATTCCCGCACAATTTCATAATAGAATTATTATTCATTCGCACCACACATTGGTACGTAAATTTAATTTACAAGGCGTACATTATTCAGATAATGAATTGCAAACTACTTTCAGAAATTGGTGGCGCGAAAAAATAGTGGCGTCAAAAGCTGAAAGTTTAATGAAAGTAACCTCGCACCAAAAACTGGCAACTTTATATCATAAAAAAGACGTGCATTTTGATTATGTTTTTTTAATGCCTGTTTTTAATTCAATAACCGGCTGCTATCAAAGTGGATATTATGAAGATGAGCTTAAAACAGCTATACAAAAATCAAATAAAAAAATTATAGTACTTGGGGGAGTTAACATCGACCAAATAAAAAAAATAATGGAACTTGGTTTTTATGGCATGGCACTTGGCAGTTGTTTATGGAACAAAGAAAACCCGGTACAAGAGTACTCTAAAATTACCCAGCGATGTAACGAACTGGGGGTTTTAATGGAATAGTTTTTGTAAAAAATTTATCGGTGCGGTTTAAAATTTTGTTTAGGTTTATCTCCATAAAATAAACAACATGGATGCACAAAATTTTGCGAACGCATGGATACAATCGTGGAACTCGCATAACATGGAAGATATACTTAGTCATTATGCGGAGGATATTGAAGTTACCACCCCAATGATAAAAATGGCCGCCGGCATTGAAAGCGGCTCATTAAAAGGAAAAGCGTTGGTGGCAGATTATTGGAAAAAAGCATTGGTAAAAATCCCTGATTTGCATTTTGAATTGATAGATGTTACCGCAGGCGTAAACTCGGTTGCGCTGTACTATAAATCTATCATGAATAAAACCTGTGTAGAAGTTATGTTTTTTAATAACGAGGGTTTGGTAAACCGTATGTTTGCACACTATTCCTAACATCTTATAAAAGATAAATGAGTTTATTAGAAAACAAGTTAACTAAGCTTGGTATAAAATTAGCCGAACCAAAACCACCTGTAGCCAATTATTTGGGTACTAAATTAGTGGGCGATTTATTGTTTGTATCGGCCAGGGTAAGCGAATTACAAGGTGTAGTTGGAGAAGATGTAAGTGAAGCCGATGCCAAAAAAGCTGCCCGAGATACGCTTGTGTTATTACTTGCTATAGTGAAAAAAGACCTTTTAGATTTAGACAGAATAATTACTGTTGTTAAGCTGCAAGGGTTTATTAGGTCGGGCAATAAATTTACCAAACAACCCCAAGTTTTAGATGGAGCTTCAGAATTATTAATTGAATTACTGGGCGAAAACGGCCGGCATGCCCGCACGGCAACAGGGGTTAACCAATTGCCCTATGGGGCTGCCATTCAATTAGATATGATTTTACAAGTGAAATAAGCACTAAATAAAACGCCCTTATTTAAGGCAATTATATGCTCAATTTTTGTAATTTTGCGGCTTAATTGAATCAAACAACATGAAACAAACGTTCGTATCTAACAGTCAGGAATCGACGAGGATGTTTAAAAGTGATTTTTTAGAAATGTTTTCTAAAATACATTTTGTAACGCCTTTAATTCTTTTTGTACCCGTGGTAGGTTATTTTATTTATAAAACCTTTTTTGTTTTTCATGTAGCTGTGCTAATGGCTATTGCGTTATTTGCATTGGGCATATTTGCTTGGTCGTTAACCGAATATGTAATGCACCGCTTTTTGTTTCATTATCATCCAACATCAAAATTTGGTAAACGCGTACATTTTATATTTCATGGTGTGCATCACGATTATCCTAACGATGCCAAGCGTTTAGTTATGGCACCTGCGGTTAGCATACCGCTTGCGTTTTTATATTACTATTTATTTTGTGCCATTTTGGGTGCAGAAAACGTAGCACCTTTTTTCAGTGGTTTTGTAAGTGGTTATTTATTTTACGATATGACCCATTATGCCATACACCATTTTCAGTTTAAAAACGGTTTGTGGATGAAAATTAAAATGCACCACATGATACACCATTATAAAGATGATGAAAACGGTTATGGGGTTAGTTCTAAATTTTGGGATATTATTTTTAGAACCGATTTTAAAAAACAAAACAACAAGCCTACCGCTTAATGACCGATATTAAAAACATTACCATAACCGACCCGGTTTACAAGGAAAAAACAAGCTACAATTTTATCGAACGTTTTTTTATAAAACTGCTTAACGATAAACGCGATATGGCGTTTATTAAATTATGCGGCCTAATTTTAATTACTACTGTGCCCTTTGCAGTTTATCTTTTTATACCGGGCAATCTAAACTGGTGGTTGGTACTTATTTACTACGCGTTTAACTTTGGTGTGTTAACAGGTTCTTTTATATTAATGTTGCACTTAACATCGCACCGTCCCTTATTTAAAAAAGAATATAAGTGGATGAATAACATTATACCCTGGGTAATTGGTCCGTTTTTTGGCGAAACACCTGAGTCGTATTTTGCACACCATTTGGGCATGCACCATGCCGAAGAAAATATGCCAACTGATTTAAGCAGCACCATGAAATATCAGCGCGATAGCTTTAGTGGTTTTATGCATTACTATTATGTGTTTATTGTAAGCGGCATTTATGATTTAGCTGCTTATCTAAAAAGAAAAAACCGTATAAAAATCAGGAAGGATTTTTTGGCGGGCGAAATTTCATTTTGGATAGTTGCCATTGCCCTTTTGTTTTTTAATTGGAAAGCCAGTTTGTTTGTATTTGTGGTGCCTGTGTTTGTGGTACGTTTTTTAATGCTGGCAGGTAACTGGGGGCAACACGCGTTTATTGAAAAAAGCAAACCACGCAACAGTTATGTAAACTCCATTAACTGTATTAATGTAGCTTATAACCATAAATGCTTTAACGATGGTTACCATATCATTCATCATTTAAAACCTGCTATGCACTGGCTGGAGTTGCCCGATGAATTTTTAAAAAACCTGGATAAATACACAACCGAAAACGCTATCATATTTGAAGGCATAGATTTTTTTATGGTGTGGTTTTTTTTAATGACAAAAAATTACAAAGCCCTGGCTAAGCACATGGTAATTGTAAACCCAAACATTACTACCGAAGCCCAAGCCATTGCCTTTTTTAAGGAGCGCGTACAACGCATTGATATTAGTGGTTATACCACCCCGCAACCCGGCAACGCAAAATTACAAACTGCGTAGTTTTTTCTCTACAAAATTAACACAGACTTTATGTATACTATTGCTGGCAATTAAGCAATTCATTACTTATTAAATTTAACTTATGAAAAAAACAATTTCGGTTTTAGCTGTTGTTATTTTAGCAGCAAATTTACAGGCGCAAACAAACCCTGCTTATAAAGTAATAAAAAAAATTAGTGTAGTCGGCGATGTAGGCTGGGACTATTTGACGGTTGATGAGGTGGCGCAGCATTTATTTTTATCGCATGGTAATGTGGTAAATGTGGTTGATGTTAAAACCGATAAAACCATTGCTACTATCGAGGATACAAAAGGTGTGCATGGCATTGCCATCGCCAACGATTTAAATAAAGGTTTTATTAGTAATGGAAGAGATACATCCATAACCGTATTCGATTTAAAAACACTCGCTACGCTCGAGAAAATAAAAATAAAAGGAATAAACCCCGACGCTATTTTGTATGATGAGTTTACACATAAGGTTTTTAGTTTTAACGGAAGAAGCAATGATATTACCGTGCTTGATGCTAAAACCAATAAAATTGTGGCAACTATTGCACTAACCGGTAAACCTGAGTTTGCCGTTAGCAACGGCAAAGGGTTGGTATACGTTAATATTGAAGATAAAAGCACCATTACTGTTTTTGATGCCGTTACTTTTAAAATAAAAGATGTATGGAGCCTAACACCCGGCGAAGAACCAACAGGCTTAGCATTTGATAAACAAACCCAACGTTTGTTTAGCGTGTGTGATAAAGTGATGGTAGTTGTTAATGCCGAAAATGGTAAAATAGTTACTACAGTACCTATTGGCGAGGGTTGCGATGGTGTTATGTTTGATGCAACGAAAAAATGTATTTATACATCCAACGGAGATGGTACCATGACAATAATAAAAGAAGAGAACGAAAATACATATAAGGTGTTGCAAACACTTCAAACGCAAAAAGGTGCGCGTACTATTGCTTTAAATAATACAACACACCAATTATATATGCCAACGGCTGAGCGTGGCGAACGCCCTGCCCCAACTAAAGAAGACCCTGAGCCACGTGCCAAAATTAAACCCAACAGTTTTGTGGTGTTGGTTGTTGGTGAGTAGAGTTTGTGTTGAATAGATTTTATTTGCTTTATAATGCCGCAGGATTGTAAATTCTGTAGAGCGATACATCATACTACTTTTTATTTTGTATCCGTAGTACTTTTTCTATTATCAACCTGTTTTGGTGTAAGTTTTTGAGTTTGCTTAGGTTTTTCAAGCTCGGCTTTTTGTTTTTCAGTAAGTATTTTATTTAAGCTTTCGCTTAGTATTTTGTTGTTTTCCTGATCGGCTTGACGGATAGCGGTTACATCTTTTCCGTATTTGGCACGGGTAACCGATATTTGTTGCGCGTTTTGCAAATAGGCCTGGTAGGTTTCTTTTTTTTGTTGCTCGGTTAATTTATATTGTTTGGCAAATTGCTCGTTTTTTTCGGTGGCAATTTGTTCGGGTGTTGGGGGAGTGTTTTGCGCCCATGCTACGTTTACTGTTAACATGCATAAAGCAAGCACGGTTATTTTAAATGGTTTCATTTTTTTTAATTTTATTTAAATATACTAAAATTGTTACAACCCAATGGCGCATGTTTACAAAGCACCGTAACGCCATAACTTACTTTAACAATGGCAATCCTAAATTTTTTTTTAAAAACAGATTTGCTTTTGTATATTTACATTTAAATTTTAAAAAACAAAAGCGTATGAAAAAAATAATACTATTATTAAGTTTATGTGTGGTTATGGGCGTAAAGGCACAATGTACCATTACACCTTGTGTGGTAACAGCAGGCTATTGCTCAACCCCGGCGGCAAACAGTAGTTTACCTCCTGCAACTGAGCAAACTGCATATAGCACCACTATACAAGTTACTATGGGTACATCGTATTCGGTAGCAACTATTAGCAGTGCAACGGTAACATCGGTTAGTGGGCTTCCTGCTGGTTTATCGTACTCGTTAAACCCAAGCAGTGGTGTAATTGCAGCTGGCGGCAGTGGTTGTGCGCTAATTACCGGTACACCGGCTACAGGCAGTGCAGGCACTTACACGGTTACAGCTAATGTATCGGTTAACACCAATTTTGGTACGTTTCCTGCTACCATTACTTGGAACTTAACTGTTTCAGGTCCGGCGGGCATTGCAAGTTTTTCAAACAACAACGGTGCTTCGTTGTTACTTGCACCAAACCCTGCAAAAGCAGAAATGAATGTAACGGCCGATTTTCATTTTCAAAAAATAAGAGTGTATGATGCTTTGGGTAACCTTGCTTTAACACAGGATGTAAACGGAGAAAACAAAGCAACTATTATGGTTGATAAATTAAACTCGGGTTTTTATTTCCTTCAGGTTACTGATGGCAACAATGTGGTAACACGTAAGTTTATTAAAGAATAATATTGAAGCTATTATTTAGCACAACAAAACCCAATGGCAATAGCTGTTGGGTTTTTTGTTTTATGCTTTTTTGCGAGAGATAAGTGCAAACAAACCTGCAAAAACCAAGATGGCACCAATTAAAGGTGGCCAGCTAATAACATGTTCTCTTTCTTTATTAATATGTACAGGGCCTATATCGGCTACTCTATCGTTGGTAAAGTAAATAAAACCTGAGTACATCATCAGTAGTACACCTATTATAATTAGTATATAGCCTGTTCCTTTCATGTATGTATTGTTTATGGGTTTATTAAAAAAACAACCTAACATGTACCTGAAAGAATATTCAAATCGACAGGTACCATGTTAGGTTAGTTAAACTACAAATTAAAAAATCATGCCAGCAAATAAAAGCCCATTGGCGAAAAGCCAAAATTTGTAAAACAGGTTTATTTTTTAAACCTCCGTTTTTTACTAAAACTGTTTTTTAGTTTAACAAAATTCCCAATAATAATGGGATGTGCACGCTGGCATTAGATTTGAATTGGTAAACTAAAATATAGAAAATGTTAAAAAAACCAAAAGGCACCTTAGTGGCGTTAGGGTGCGGTGAGTGTAGAAAAGATGCCGATATCTTAAAAAGCTTATTGCAAGAAACGGGGAAACTTATACCTAAAGTGTGTGTGTTTACTTTGGGTGCCGATAAACCCGAACAAACTGAACGCGAGTACAAAGATTTGTTTAGGGGTTTGGGTGTAGATGATATTTCGGTAATTAATTTTAAAGTGCACACCGAAGCCGATACAGAAGAAAATTTAGAAAAAGTAAAACAGGCCAATATTATTATTTTTGCTAATGGCAGTCAACTAAAGTTAAGTAGTTTATTGGGTGGTACACATTTAATAGCGCGTATAAAAAAACGTTATTATAACGAAAGAGATTTTGTAGTTATTGGCGTAAACTCCGGAGCGGCTGTATTGGCAAACACCATGATAATATCGTGCAACAGTAACGACCCCATGTTAAAAGGCGAACTACAAATAACAAACGGACTCAATTTGGTTAGCGATGTTTTTATTGATACGCATTTTACCGAACGCGGCAAGTTTGGCTGTTTAATACAAACAGTGGCTTTTAATCCTGCTGTATTAGGCATTGGCCTAAGCGACGATACGGCTATAGTTATAAAAAACGATGAAATAGAAGTAATAGGTTTAGGCTTGGTAGTGCTTGTAGATGGAACCTGCATTAAGTATACCGATGTATCGGAGATTCGCCACGGCGAACCCATAACGGTAGAGGGTGTAAAACTGCACTTTTTAAGCGCAGGTAAACGTTTTTCAATTGATAAGAAAGAAATACACGCAAGTTCAAAGGAGAGTATAGAAAATAATATGAGTAGTGTTAGCGAATTTATTTAACGTACTACGCGTTTTTTAACCATTGGGTTGCTTTTTCTACATTATCAAAAAAGTTAATGGTTAATTTTTCTTTATCAATTTTATACGAAACGCTTTCAACAGCTACTTTATTAAAATAAGATGTTGGGGTTGTAATGGCAATAACCTTAAAACCAAATTTAATGGCGCGAGGTAAAAAATTATCCTGAAGCCATTGTTGGTCTTCTTGGGCGATAATAGTCATATCCTCAATGTCAGCCAGCACTTTTGAGCACTTGTGCTGTATTAAAGTATTTAGCATAAGCTCGGTTCCTTCACGAAATTGAGCCGTGGTGGCGTAGCCATTCCACTCCATTACTACGGCATTTAAATCTGTATCGAAAAAAATATGGTAAACGTCTGTTTCGGTTTTCATGGGGATTTATTTAAAATCAAATTTAATAAATTTTCTGCATTTATTATAGGCTGAATTTTAAGTGTTAAACGGTTGTTAGCGGCTTACCTCAGTAAGAGGTAAATAAACAATAGGATGTAAATTGCCGATAAGGTGTTGATGATGACGAATTCGTGTTTTTGGTCCATGTTAGGTGTCGTTTAAATTTGTTATGCTTTTCGTTTAGGCAATTGTTCTATTCAATTTTAATGCCAGCCACAGTAAATGCTAAATGGTTGTTTTGCAATATCATTTAAGTTTTAACAATTTTTTTAAATAAAAATTTGCGCAACCAATTAATTGCATATATATTTGCAACCAATTGGTTGCATGTAAATTTAAAATGTAATATGAGAAGAGATGTATTTCAGGCAATAGCCGACCCAACAAGAAGAGCCATATTAACTTTGGTAGCCTTACATGCTATGACACCAAATGGACTTGCCGAGCATTTTGATTCGAGTAGGCAGGCTGTATCAAAGCATATAAAAATACTGGCCGAATGTAAACTTGTAAAACAAGAATTAAATGGCAGAGAAATTTATTATCATATAAATGCAAAAAAAATGAAAGAGATTGATAATTGGCTCGACCCCTTTAGGAAAATGTGGGAAACTAAATTTAATCAGTTAGACGATGTATTATTAAAACTAAAAAACAATAAAAAATGAAAAACAATTTGCTATTCGACTTTACCGTTGATAAAAAAACAAACACGGCATTTATAAACAGAGAGTTTGCAGCCGAACAGGCTTTGGTTTGGGATGCGTTTACTAAACAAGAAATTTTAGACCAATGGTGGGCTCCAAAACCTTGGCTATCTAAAACAAAAGAGATGAGTTTTAAAGAAGGTGGGCGTAGGCTTTACGCTATGTGTGGTCCTGAAGGAGAAGAGCATTGGTCGGTGCAGGATTATATTTCAATTTCACCCATAACTAATTTTAAATTTATGAGTGCGTTTGTTGATAAGGATGGAAAAATTAATCCCGAATCTCCAAACTCAGAATGGAATTTAAATTTCAGCGAAACAAATGGAGTTACCACAGTAAACATAATTATAAAACATAAAACGCTTACCACATTAGAGCGAATGATTGAAATGGGCTTTAAAGAAGGTTTTACCATGACGTTAAACTACTTAGAGCAATTACTTACCGAACTAACAAACCATTAAGGCTGTATTATAATTTTTTGCGTGTAGGTATTTTGGTTTGTTTTTATTTGCATAAAATAAACACCTTCGCTTAAATTATTGGCATCTATAAGGGCTTTGTTGTTTATGCTTTTATTTAAAAACATGTTACCGGTTACGTTATACAACTGTACTGTTATACATGCTTTTGTTTCTATAGTAAAAATGCCTTTGTTTGGGTTGGGGTATAAATTAAACCCAAGTTTTTCAAACGTTTCTATATCATCATCGCCCGGAAATATGCAAGTAAACCAAGGCCCTACAGTAAAAGCACAGCCAAATGTACTTAATTGTCCGCCGTTAGATATAACGCCATATTGTGTAATAATTACAGCACCGGGGTTATAGCAATTAACCAAGCCACCCGGAACATTAATAACATCTAAATTTATAGTGCCGTATTTTATAATTTTAGCCCCCGATTGAACCGTTACTGTGTAATGACCGCAAATGCCACCCGTACTATCTATTTGCAAAAATGCATTTGTAGCAAGGGTAAGGTTACTATTTATGTTTATATTATGCTTAATTAAAAAAGTATCAGAGCTCGATGAAGGAGGTGCTACACCACCTTGCCATGTGCTGCCGGCAACCCAGTTTCCGTTAGAAACGGTTTTCCAGGTAAGAGCTTTTGCGCTTTGCAAAAACAGACTTAGGTAAAATATAATTGATATGATTTTTTTTAATGGCATAACTAAGCCTTATAACTTTATTAAAGATACAAATGTTTTGTCTGCTAATTGTTTCGGTGTGCTTTTTAATGCCACAGTATTACAAATACTGCGGAGTAGAAAATTAGTGCTTGTTTTATATTTACATTTGTGAATATGAAAAATTTATTGGTTTTATTTATATGTATAACAAACCTTACTTTTTATGGGCAAGCTACCGATTCCGTTAAAAAAGCTACAGGCTCGTTGCCTATGGTAAGTGTAGATGCATCGTATGGCTTTGCCAATTTGCAACAATTAAATTTTTGGAGTAAAAGCCCTGCTAATTATAGCATAAAATGGTTTGGCCCCTGCATGGCTAAAATTAACCTTAGGCTAAATAAAGAAGCCACACTTAGTATTATGTATGGTTACACTACTATTAACACTACTATTATACAAAACGCGCAAAGCAACATATCTGTACAAAAAAGAAATAGTGTTGGTCTACGATATACACTTTACATTGTACAAAAACCCAAATTTAATTTTTATGCAGGCATTGGTGGGGGAGCTGTTTTTCAGCATACCGATGATTCTAAAATGCACATTGGTTATGAAAATACGTTGCATTTTTCGCCGTATTATTTTGATTTAATTGCCGGGGTGAGTTATAAAATTTTAAACCCCATTAGCTTGTTTGCCGATGTGGGCCTAAGTAGTTACTCGCTTTTGCAAGCAGGCATTAGGGTTGCGGTAAAGCAATAATTATTTTTGCCATTGTGTTAAGGATTAAAACGAAAATCTTTTTGACGTAACCGGAAAAAGATGGAAGAGTAAAGCCTGGTGCTGTAATCAGCGTAACGCTCCAAGCCATTTTATCCTTGAGAAAATTTAAAAAAAATAAAATAACGAAAAACCAAAAATATTTAATGCCAAATTATTGGGCGGTGGTTTCAGCTAATTTAAGTAAGAGGCCACTTACGTTTAAACCTGTTTTTTGAATTTGTTTTTCGTTTATTTTAAATTTTATTTTGTTGCCATCGGGGTAAATAGAAACTTGTGCCCCTGCTTTTTCTGAAAATTGATTTTCTTCTATTACCAATACAGGTTGATCGTGCAGGGTTTTGTTTATTTTATAAAAATCTTTTTGTTTGTTTTCTACAACAACAATAACGTGATAGAATTTTTTAGAGGCGGGGTTGTAGGGTTCTATAACTACAGGCATGCCATGAATTTTTTTGCCGTTTATATACGAAACTAAAACATCGTTTAGTTTGGATTGACCAATTATGCCGATTAAAAAATTAGTTTCTTTAATAAAGCTGGGCCAAAAAATATAAGTGGCTATGCTGTAAATGTATAAAGCCTTTGTATCATACTCCTGAGCTTTTGAAATAGTAGGGGTTTTTGTTTTTATAGTAACACTTTGGTTGCGACTTGTTGTATTTTTTTTAACGTTAGCAAGGCGCAACAAACTATCTAATACTGATAACTGATTTTTCAGGCTATCGTTTTCGGCAACTATTTTAGAAGAAGTTTCTTCAAGTACTATTTTATCGTTGAGTGATTGTTGGTGTTGTTGTTTTAATGCCTCATATTTTTGTTTTGAAACACAAGAGGTAAGTAATGCCAACAGCAGACTTGAGTAAATTAACAGGTGTTTCATTTTATGGCGCAAATTTACATAATTATAAAATATTGTGCCTAACCAGGGTGTGAATGATGTAAATTTTTAGTTAAATAATTGGTTTACCTATGTATTTTAAGTTTAGCGTTTCACCTTCATTCAGGTTTTGCCATTGTTGCATTAGTTGTTGGTACTCAGTAATCATTTCAGTAATTATAGGGGGTGTTAGGGGTGCATTATAGTTAATAGAAAATTGTTGTAACTCGGTTTGTACTAAAGCCGAAAATTGTTGCATGGTACAAGCACCTGAAGAAAGCGATTGCAGTGCACGGGTGGTAATTTCGGCAAACCAAGCTTGTGGAGGGAGGGTTTTTATGATTTGTTTATCAGACAATTGTTCGACCGAATAACCTTTTAAAATATTACCATAAAAACCCTGGTTTAAATTAAGTGTGTTTTCTACTACCAGATGAGCTATATCGTGAAAAGGTAATTTAGGTCCTAAGTTAGATTGTATAATGCTGCCGTTTGGACGAACACAAGTAAGTTGGTTTCGGTTATTTTTTTTGGTGATGTTAACTTGCATGTTTAATGTTTTAAACTATGTTTTACTAAAGTAATAAATTAAAATTTAATTGCTTGCCATAAGTGTTAGGGGTAACTCAGTATTTTTATGTAACAAAAATATTTTTTACCAATTACAATAAAAAAATTGAAGTGTAAAATCCGCTACCTATAACTTAGCGTAACACCCTTTTATAGTTTGCAACTTAATTTATAAACTGGTAGTATAGCATAAAGCCTGCCGCAATTGTCATTAACAACAGCGTAAGCACACCCAAAATATTTGAGCGTAAGCTGTTAGAAAATTTGCCCATTATTTTTTTGTTGTTGCCTATGTGCAGTACAATGGCAATTATAACGGGTGATGTAACGCCATATAGTATGGCCGAATAAATAAGCGCCTGTATAGGGCTGATGCCTATGTAGTTTATAAGTAAACCTATGATAAGCGATACTATAATAACTACATAAAAGGGTTTGGCTTCGCTAAATTTTTTATCTAAACCTTCTTTCCAGTTGAAGGTTTCAGATACAATGTATGATAGCGAGCCGCACAAAACCGGTATAGCCAAAAAACCTGTACCAATAACACCTATAGCAAACAAGTAATAGGCTCCTTTGCCGGCTATAGGTTCTAAAGCTTTTGCAGCTTGCTCTACCGTATCAATTTTATGTATGCCTGCATTAAAAAGTACAGTGCCCGTGGTAAGAATAATAAAAAACATAACCACGTTAGAAAAAAACATACCAAAATTCACATCCATTTTCATGTTGTGTATAAGGCTTTTATCTACCAGCACCACGCTGTTTTTATGTTTCATATCTTCTACCGACATGGTTGCCTGCCAAAAAAAAAGATAAGGCGATATGGTTGTACCTAAAATGGCAATTAAAATATTTAAAAAATCGCTATTAAAACTAATGGTTGGTATAAGAGTATGTTTAAGTACATCGGTCCAATTTTGTTTATATAAAAAAGGCACTACCAAGTAAACCAAAAGTATAACGCATAAATATTTTAATACAGCAGCAATTTTTTGATAGGGCAAATAAACAATAAGCATAAGTAAAACACACGTAAACACAACGCTAAAAAAAATAGCGTGCACACCGGGGAATATTAAATTAGCAACAGCACCCATGCCTGCAATATCAGCGCCAATGTTTAGTATAATAGCAGGGGCGCTAAACAGCAACATTAAATATAAAATGGGTTTTGGGTAATGTTTTTTTAATGTACCTGTAAGCCCTTGCGATGTAACCATGCCAATGCGTGCGCACATTTCCTGCACGGCGGCCATTAAGGGGAATGTAATTAAGGCGGTCCATAAAGTTGAAAGCCCGTATTGTGCACCTGCTTGCGAGTAGGTGGCTATGCCCGATGGGTCATCATCGCTGGCACCGGTAATTAAACCCGGGCCCAAAATTTTCCAAAAACGTTTTAGCGCGGTTTCTTTACTTTTTTTATGCTCCATATTTATTTACCTATATCAGGTTTAAAGGTGTTACATTAATACAGTAAATAAAAAAATATCTTTAAAAAATTTCGCCCTTGCGGTATAACCAACAAGGGCGAAACAATCAAAATTTATGCCTTATGTTTTTTTATAAAGTACTATCTTCTTTTTCCGCCACCACCACCGTTGCTGTGTCCGCCACCACCATTGTTATGAGGTGCCGCTTGTTGTCTTGGAGCTGCTTGTTGTCTTGGTGCTTCTTGTCGCGGTGTCGCTTGTTGTCTTGGTGCTTCCTGGCGTGGAGCTTGTTGCCTTGGTGCCGATTGTTGCTGCCTTGGTGCGCTATTATTATTTTCCACTTTTCTACCACCTTCATTTCTTGGTGTTGCACCGGCTCTTGGGCTGCTACCAACTACTTTGCCACCTTCAACTCTTCCGCCTCTTCCACCACCTCTTGGGCCTTCGCCTGGTCGGCCACCTGGTGCCGGTTTCATACGTGGCCCATAATAAACATGGTTAGTAATATAACCATGTACTACCGGTGATGATTGTCGGTGTCCGTAATACATAGCTTGTACAGCAACATAACGATTTACGTAAACTCTTTGATGATAGCCTCGGTAGGCATACATGCCATTCCAATAGCCATAGTAACCCATTGGTCTCCATGGCGACCACCAGTGTGGGTAATAGCCCCAATAAAAAGGTGAGTTCCAATATACATAAGATGGGCCATACATAAATTGTATGCTTGGCCAGCCCCACACATTTATAGGTGGAGGCAGCTGACCCTGGTTGTAATAATTTGGATTTTGGTTGTAATAATTATTATTAACTACAACGGGTTGTTGTTGGTCGTTATAAACGGGTTGTGCCTGTTGTTGTGGCGGTGGCGGAGCCTGTTGTTGCTGCGCTTGTTGTTGGTCTTGTGGCTCAATAATATAATTTTTGCCATATAAATCTTCATCGCCAACAATTTGCACATGCACATTGTTGTTGCCTTGTTGCTCTATTTCAATAATGGCAACATCCTGCGATTCGGTTGCGGTTATAGGATCTTGTATTACAAGGGAGTGTAAACCGTTTTCGCCGTAATCTTTTACACGCAGGTAATCAATTTGCCCATCGTGGTTTAAATCGAGGTTGTTTACTTTGTTATCGGGGCTGTTTAATTTTTGCTCAAACTCTTCAACACTTTTTGAATCTTTAAAAAGAGAAAGTACCGCGTATAGGTTTAAGTTATCGCCCGGTAAACCTAACGAATCGGGTGTTTGGTTTGATGGCGCTTGTGCGTAGCCTGCTGCGCCTATGCTTATCAGCATAAAAAATAATGCGCAAATTTTGTTTGTTTGTTTCATACAACAAATATATTATGGTTATAAATTTTTTAACATTAATAATCGTTAAAAACTGTTTAAAGATAACTAAAAAGGCATTTGTGTGATTTAAAACAGAAATATTTTTTTCGGGTTTTTCATATGAAGGTCTTTAAGTTTACTTATCAATTCCCAAAGGCTGTGCCAAAGTGTTTTTATTAACACTTGTTGTGAGTTTTGGTTTTATAAAAAAGAAATGAAGCAAATGTGTACTACACATTTGAATATACGTGTGCCAATTAAATTACGGTTAAAGCAGCTACGCTACTTTTCTAATTTTTCTTCTTTTTTAATTACAACTATTAAAGTTTTAATTATAAATATTTCTAACACTAAAAATACAACCGGTATAAGTAACATAACATTTATATTGCCTTGTACAATTGATAGAATAATTGTTTGAATTTCTATTAATGCGCGTATAATGGTTAAAATTACCAGGGCTTCGGGGGCACCTTTTATAATGGTAACAAAGGTTAAGGCTAAACCAATTGCCAAATTGCGAGCAGCAAATTCATAACTTGCATTTTTTAGAATTACGTTTGTAAGGTCAAGTCCTGTTCCATCTTTAAATAGTAAAGACATGCTTAAATAACTCGCTACTCCAAAAGCAAGATTTATTACCGCTAAAACACCTACTGCTACACGCACCCATTTAGGTACATTATCTGTATGCGAACTCATGATTTTAAAATTTTAATTATTTGTGTTGCACAAACCATTTATACTTACAAATATATAGTATTTGTATTAGAGGTTGTAAAGTTCGTAGCTTGAAATGTGGAGCCTTAGCGGAGCATTCAACGAAACCAAAATAATTAGCAAAACCACCAACCCTAATTTAGTTAAGGATTAATAACTGCGTGCGGAACAAAATGACTAAAATTATCGGTGATTAAAGATGTGGTTTCGCGAATGCCCATACCGGCTGCCTGCCCACCAATTATCCAAGAACCCAGCACAGGGAAGTTACCATTAAAGTTTGGCAGTTTTTGTAATTGCTGATATACAAAACCTTCATCGCCGTACTCGCCTTTGGTTTCGGATGTAATAAGGCCATCTTCTATAATAGTAATGTTTGCACCTTCGCGCGAGAAGAGTGGTTTTTCTACATAGGAACTCATGCCTTGCGGGTCATCAAAATAGGTTTCGAGCAGGTTAGGATGCCCCGGAAACAGTTTCCATAAAACAGGTAAAATGGCTTTGTTGCTTAGTATCATTTTCCACGAAGGCTCTATCCAGGTGGTGTTTGTTTTTTGAATGTACTGCCCAAACTCTTCGCTTACCATCCACTCCCAAGGGTATAACTTAAAAATGTTGCTTATTTTATTTTCATCATCGTCGGTAAAATTTTGTCCGTTCCAGCCAATGTTGGGCACGCTTACAAAATTTGTTTTTATGCCGGCTTGCGTAGCGCAATCCTGTAAATAAGAAACATTAATAAAATCTTCAGGGAATTGTTGCAGGCAAGAAAAATACAGCGGTTTATTTTTTAAGCAAGGTTTTATTTTTTTCCATGAAGAAATAATTTTTTCGTGGATGGAGTTAAACTGGTCGTATTGTTCATTAAACTCTTTAAGCCAAAACCATTGAATAACGGATGCCTCGAAAAGTGATGTAGGTGTATCTGCATTAAACTCCAACATTTTTGGCGGTGTGTTTAAATCACCGTTCCACGAAATATCGTAACGCCCATAAATGGAAGGAAAATCGTAACGCCAGCTTTTTTTAATGAGCGGTATAAATTCTTCGGGAATAAAAAAAGCATCGAAAAGGTTTTGTTTTATAACATGGTCAACTGCTTTTAAGCATAAACGATACAGCTCGTTTGTAGTTTGCTCAATGGTGTTTATTTGCGAATAACTAAATTCGTAAAAAACACTTTCATCCCAATAGGTTGCACCATCAAGGGTGTGGTAAGCGAAGCCAAGCTCTTCTACTTTTTGTTGCCAGTTTTGTCTGGGTGTAATTATGTGCCTTTTCATAACTCATGCTGCTATAGAGTGAGTAGTGCCGTAGTGACCAAAGCCTCCGCGTGGAGAATTGTTTGTAGTTGTACTTGCTAAACGATGTCCATAGGCGCCTGTTACATGATGGGGTCCATAATAAAAATGTTGGTTACGCACATTGTGAAAATGCGGATGCGTGAGATAAAAATACCGGCGCGGAAAACAGTAATGAAATATGTTATTGAAAAAATGTACATGAAAATAATACGTGTATTCAACAGGAGGTGTTTGGCAATAAAGTAAGCTATCGAGGTTTTGGTAGTTTACGTTTACGGTGTTGAGTCGGGTACAAAGGTGTAATCTTGTTGCTGAATTTCTTGTGCTATACTTGCTTTGAAGGAAAGACCTGAAACAATGGTAAGCACTATTGATGTTGTTTTTTTCATGTGCTGTGAGGCTTTAAAGAAGCACCTCATACACCAAAAACCAATTACTATGCCACACCAATAAATGTGTTGTTAATAAAGGTTAACGTGTTTTTTGATTGCATAGATTGTGTTTTTAGAAAAAGAGAATTGTTACCTTTATATTACATATAAAATTTTGCAATATGGAAACAGAAAAAAAATCGTTTAATAAAGTAGGAACTTTTTTAGCTGGCGCGGGCAGTGCATCGGTTATGTTTTTGGCTTTTTTATTACCGTCGATACAAGACCAGTACGACAGATACCAATCGAGAAAAGTAATTAGTAAATATGAGCAACTGGGTAATGATTTTTTTGCAGAAGAAAAATATGAGCTTGCCGAACAAGCGTATGAAAAAGCATACGAGCTATCAGAAAATAAAAGATTAGATATTGAAGTGAAAAGATTAAACTCAAAAATAAACACCATTGGCAATAATCCTGCGTGGGGCGCAACACCTCCTGAAGAAATACAGGACGTAGATTTTCAGTTTTTGTTGAAGATGGCAAAAGGACAAGATAAGATGGACCGCGTTGCTATACTAAACAGTTATGGCGTTTACCTGGTTGGTTTAAAAAGGGTAAAAGAAGCTAAAGATGTTTTTGAAGAAGCCATTGCTTTAGATACAACAGAGGCGGTAACCTATATAAATTTAGGTAACCTGTATGACCAGGAAGAAAAAAAACTGGAAGCCGAAAAATGTTATTTAAAAGCCATACACTTGGATGAAAATAATGCACGCGCGCATTATAATTTGGGTTTGCTTTATGAAGAACAAGGAAAATTACCTGCCGCTAAAAAAGAAATTGAAAAAACCTTGAAGCTTGAACCGGGCGATGAAGATGTTATTATTGAACTACAAAACATTGAAGAAACCATGGCTATTAGAGAGTAAGGTTTAACTGCTGCTATGGAAAATTAATTACATTAGGAGGTTTCCAATCATTTGATTACATAACTACAACGCTCCCTGTTTAATTTCATCAACCAAAGCAGGGTCTAACAATGTGCTGGTATCGCCAAGGTTGTTGGTATCGCCTTCGGCAATTTTGCGCAATATGCGGCGCATAATTTTACCTGAGCGTGTTTTAGGTAAGCCGCTTACAAATTGTATTTTATCGGGCTTGGCAATAGCGCCAATCATTTTAGTAACAGCTTGCGCAATTTCTTTGCGTGTTTCATCTTGGTTATGTTTGCCATCATAAATTACGTAGGCATAAATGCCTTGTCCTTTTATATCGTGTGGGTAACCAACAATGGCGCTTTCGGTAACACCTTCGTGGGTGTTAATGGCATTCTCTACTTCTGCGGTACCAATGCGGTGACCGCTCACATTTAACACATCATCAACTCTGCCTGTAATGCGGTAGTTGCCTTCTTCATCGCGCAAGCAACCATCACCTGTAAAGTATAAATTTTTGTAGGTAGAAAAATAAGTTTGTTTGCAACGCTCGTGGTCGTTATACGTAGTGCGTATAATGCCCGGCCACGGAAATTTAATGCAAAGGTTTCCGCTTACATTATTGCCTTCAATTTCTTTTCCATTTTCATCAACCAAGCAAGGTTGTACGCCCGGTAGTGGTAAGGTTGCAAACGATGGTTTTTGCGGTGTTACATTTGCCAGGTTCGAAATTAAAATACCACCTGTTTCGGTTTGCCACCATGTATCAACTATCGGGCATTTTTCTTTTCCAATATTTTTGTGGTACCAGTGCCATGCTTCTTCGTTTATAGGTTCGCCTACCGAACCTAACACTTGTAACGAACTTAAATTTTTATTGCTTACTACATCTAACCCAAAGCCCATCAGGCTGCGTATAGCTGTGGGTGCGGTGTATAGAATGTTGACGTTGAATTTATCTACCACATCCCAAAAACGACTGGCATCGGGGTACGTTGGTATGCCTTCAAACATAAGGCTTGTGGCACCTGCACTTAACGGACCATAAACAATGTAACTATGTCCGGTAATCCAACCCACATCGGCAGTACAAAAATGTATTTGCCCGGGTTTGTACTGAAACACATTTACAAACGTATAATTTGCCCACACCATGTAACCCGCGCATGTGTGCACCACCCCCTTTGGCTTACCTGTAGAACCCGATGTGTAAAGAATAAATAAAATATCTTCCGCATCCATTTCTTCGGCAGGGCAAGCAGGGTTGCCTTGCGCTTCTACCTTTTTAATTTCATCGTGCCACCAAACATCTCTTTCGGCTTGCATTTTTACGGTGGTGTTGGTGCGTTTAAATACAATAACTTTTTTTACAAACGCGCAACTTGCTAAAGCCTCATCAATAACTCCTTTCAGCGGAATGTCTTTCGCGCCTCTAAAAGCGCCATCGCAGGTAACAATAAATTCTGCCTTGGCATCCTGCAATCTATCTGCAATAGCTTGTGCTGAAAAGCCTCCAAAAATTACCGAGTGTATTGCGCCTATGCGAGCGCAGGCAAGTGTGGCAATGGCAAGTTCGGGTATCATGCCCATGTAAATGCAAACACGGTCACCTTTTTTTACGCCGTTGTTTTTTAAAACGTTGGCAAACTGACAAACCTTATCATACAATTCTTTATAGGTGTAGGTCACGCTTTTTTCTTTCGGGTCGTTGGCTTCCCAAATAATAGCGGGTGTGTTGGCATCGGTAGCCAAGTGCCTGTCTAAACAATTTTCGGTAATGTTAAGTTTAGCGCCTTTAAACCATTGTATGTTGGGTTCGGTAAAATTCCACTCTAAAACCTTGCTCCACTTTTTTTTCCAGGTAAAATTTTCCGCAATGCTTGCCCAAAATGCTTCGGGTTCTTTTACGCTTTTATCGTAAGCGGCTTTGTATTCAGCCAATGTTGTTAGTTGGTGTGGATATTTCATAAGCTTGTAAGTACTAAATTTTGTACCACGAAAGTATGTTATTAGCACTGTTTTTAAAACAAAAAATTACTTAATTTCAGCATCTATATTTTACCATGGAAAACACCTTAGCCTACGCGCAAGCACAAGATAAAAATGATGAACTAAAAGCATTTAGAGATAAATTTTATTTCCCGCGCCTGCATGGCAAACAGGTGGTATATTTTACCGGCAACTCGCTTGGGCTACAACCCAAAGCCACACAAGATTATATTTTAAATGAGCTGGAAGATTGGGCAAGCTTTGGTGTAGAAGGGCATTTTCATGCACGCAACCCCTGGTTTTCGTACCACGAAATTCTTACCGATAAAACCGCTAAAATAGTAGGTGCCTTACCGCAAGAAGTGGTTATGATGAACCAGCTTACAGTTAACCTGCACCTGCTCTTAATTTCGTTTTACCGCCCAACCAAACAGCGTTACAAAATTATTTGCGAGGCAAAAGCTTTCCCTTCAGATTTATATGCCTTGCAATCGCAGGTAAAATTTCATGGTTTTAATTTCAAAGATGCGCTTATAGAAATTGAACCGCGTGCCGGAGAAAAATCGTTGCGCACCGAGGATATTTTAAAAGCCATTGAGGATAATAAAAATGAATTAGCCGTTGTTTTATTTGGCGGCATAAATTATTACAGCGGCCATGTACTCGATATGAAAACCATTACCGAAGCCACGCACAAAGCGGGTGCTTATGCAGGTTTTGATTTAGCGCATGCCGCCGGAAACATAAAATTAGATTTGCACAACTGGCAGGTAGATTTTGCTTGCTGGTGCAGCTACAAATATTTGAACGCCGGCCCGGGTGGTGTTGCCGGAGCATTCGTTCACGAAAAACATTTGCGCAATTTTGATTTGCCTCTATTAGCTGGTTGGTGGGGACACGATAAGGAAACCCGTTTTAAAATGGCATCCGAGTTTATTCCCATTCCTACCGCCGAGCGTTGGCAACTAAGCAACGCACCTGTACTATCAATGGCAGCGTACAAAGCCTCGTTAGATATTTTTGATGAAGCAGGCATGGATAGGTTAACCGCTAAAAGCAAAAACCTTACAGGTTATTTAGAATTTATTGTTAAGCACGTAAACGAGCTTACACAAACAACAGATAAATATTTTGAAGTTATTACGCCGACTGATGCACGCAGTTGTCAGTTATCCATCATTCCGTATGGGCGTGGTAAGGAGTTGTTTACCCAATTAACCCAGCACGGCGTTATTGCCGATTGGCGCGAACCCGATGTTATACGCATGGCACCTGTGCCTTTGTATAATTCGTTTGAAGATGTATTTCAATTCGGACAAATTTTGTTGCACCTTTGTGTAAAGTAAAAAACAGTATCATGAAAAAAATTTCCATCCTCATTTTATTTGCCGCTATTTTGTTTGCCTGTTCAAATAATAAAGAACAAGCCACCACCGAAAAAAAAGATAACGGCATTATAGAGACCCATCCGGTGCATGGTGCGGTTGTACAGGCAAGTTTTAAAGTATGGGGCAATTGCGAAACCTGTAAAGAAAACATTGAAGCCGCAGCTCGCATTAAAGGGCTTACCTTTTGCAGTTGGGATACCGCCACCAAAGTTTGTGTAGTAACCTTCGATAGTCGCGAAACCAATGTAGATGCCATACAAAAAGCCATTGCAGATGCGGGTTACGATAACATGGGCTACACAGGTAACGATAAAGCCTATGCCGAACTGGCTCCTTGCTGCCAGTACGATAGAAAAAATAAGTAAATTAGCTGCATTAAAATTCAATGGTAAGAGTAGCGTTATTTATTATAAGTTTATTTTTAATCGTTTCATGCGATCAAGACCCGGTTCCATCAGCAGCTACAACTATTAATAGTGCCTTAGGCGCAGATAGCAGTAAAACAACTCAGCAAAATAAAAAACCAACTTCATTATCAATCGATACCGCATTAGTATATAAAGGCGATAATAAACTCCAACCTGCATTTATTGGTACAGTAACACTCTTTTCACCATTAATTAAAGATCTTGATGACGACGACGATGAAGATGACGACGACGAAGATGACGAGAAAGAGGGGAAATTATATTACTTGTACAAACATCCTTAGCACTATATGCCCAAGTTTTTTTTGTTAAGAAAAAACAAACGTAAAAATGTACAGTAAAAATTAAACCAAAAACATTTTTCTATTTTAGTGCAATGAAAAAAATAGGCAATACATTATTATTACTTTTTGCACTAACAGCTTGTAAAAATATACACCAGCGTAAAGAATTTTACGACACAGGTCAGTTAAAAGAAATCGTAAATGTAGATGCCAACAACCAAAAACAAGATACTCTTATTATTTATTATAAAGACGGCATAATAAACCATACCGAAATTTACCACAACGATACCCTAAACGGTTCCTTTATTACCTACTATAAAGATGGTAACCTCTGGGAAAAAACCAATTACAAAAATGGCCTCAAGCATGGTCTTACCCAAACCTTTTACAAAAACCAAAGACTGCATACCAGTGGCAATTATATAAATGGCTTAGCCCAAGATACTTTTATAAGCTACTACCAAAACCAAAAAATACAAACCAAAGAAGTGTTTAGTGCCAACCAAACAATTTACAAAATAACCTACGATAGTTTGGGAAACCCAAAAACCGAATACAAACCATAACTATACAGTTAACCACTTGGGTGTTCTGTTTGTTTACAAGCTTAGGCTTTACCGTAACAAATAAATTTTACCTCAAAATACTCAACCTGTTTGCATCAAGTTTAATAAAAATAAAAAGCAAAATGGTAAACGACCATAACGATGAGCCACCGTAACTAAAAAAAGGCAGCGGTATACCAATTACGGGTGCAAGCCCAATAGTCATACCAACATTTATAGCCAAGTGAAAAAACAAAACCGATGCCACACCATAACCATAAATCCTACTAAAATCCGACCGTTGTCTTTCAGCCATTGTAATAATTTTTAAAATTAAAGCAAGCTGTAATAAAATAACTACTGATGTTCCTACAAAACCCCACTCTTCGCCTACAGTACAAAAAATAAAATCGGTGTCTTGTTCAGGTACAAAATCATATTTAGTTTGCGTGCCTTGCAAATAACCTTTACCTAAAAAACCACCACTACCAATGGCTATTTTAGCTTGGTTTACATTATAACCCTCTTTTTTAAGGTTAATTGTTCCTCTGCCTAACAACACATCAATCCTTACTTTTTGATGCTCTTCCAGTTTTTCATACATGGTCGATGTTCCCTTTACCATTCCACAAGCGGCAATCCCAATTAGTATCACAATAAAAATATTTCCTCTGGTACGTTGTATAAATAGTAACGATAAACCGCATAACGAACCTATAATTACAAAAAGATATATATTGTCAACCAACAAAGCCAATACAAACAACACGGCTGCAACAAAACCTACCAGCAAAAAATTTACCGATAAACCCTCTCTATACAACGTAAACACAAAAGCAGCAAACACAATAGCCAAACCTGTTTCATCTTGCAGTTTTTTTATGATGATAAGCGGAAACCCAATAATAATAAGCGCTATAATTGTGTTTCTATATTTCTTAAAAAAGTTTGATATGCCGCGTCTTACATTATCAACTTCTAAATTAGCGTTACTTAAAAATTTGGCGAGTGCCAGGTTGGTGGCAAATTTCATGAACTCAGCGGGCTGTATACCAAAGCCTCCAAACCCAAACCACGATTTACTACCCTTTATCTCTCTGCCAACAAATGGCACGGCTATACAAAGCACTAACAATATGCCATAAAACATATAGGCAAACACCGTATAAAAATCGGCGTCAATAAATAAAATAATAGTAGCTAAAACAGCAGCAGTGCCAATCCACATAAGCTGCTTACCATATTTCTGACTCATATCAAAAATATTTTTGTGTTCCTCGTTATAAACGGCGGCATAAATATTTAGCCAACCCATTAACACTAC
>Ga0210394_10000280_pt1 | contig 119026 bp, 110 predicted proteins | sample IncBWC12MmetaG_FD_160121 | JGI IMG/M metagenome (GOLD analysis project Ga0210394, IMG submission 160121) | Forest soil microbial communities from Barre Woods Harvard Forest LTER site, Petersham, Massachusetts, United States - Inc-BW-C-12-M | ecosystem: Environmental > Terrestrial > Soil >...
GAAGCGGTCGTCGCGGGCGTCATATAGCTCGAGGAGGTCGCTCCGCTGATGGCCGCACCATTCTTGCTCCACTGATAGCCGAGCGGCGCGGTGCCCGTAGCCGTCACCGAGAACGTCGCCGTCTGGCCTGCCGTGACCGTCTGGCTGGATGGCTGCGTGGTGATTGACGGTGCCACTGGTGCCGGATTGACGGTCAGAGTCGCGGTGTTGCTGGTCGCACTACCCACTGAGTTGCTGACCACCACCGTGAACTGCGCACTGTTGTCCGAAGCGGTCGTCGCCGGCGTCGTGTACGTAGATGCGGTAGCACCAGAAATATTGGCACCATTTTTCCGCCATTGATAAGTGAGCGGGGCCGTCCCTATAGCTGTGACTGAGAATGTAGAGGTCTGACCGACCGCGACGGTTTGGTTGGCAGGCTGAGCGATCACGGCTGGTGGGGTATTCACCGTCAGAATCGCAGCGTTGCTGGTGACGCTGCCCGCGGAGTTACTGACGATCACGGTAAACTGCGCGCCATTGTCCGCACTCGTTGTGGCCGGCGTGGCATAGCTTGATGAAGTGGCTCCACTGATGGCGATTCCATTCTTCTGCCATTGATAGCTAAGTGGCGCCGTCCCTGTCACACTGACCGAGAACGTCGAGGTTTGACCCGCGGTGATGGTCTGGCTGGCGGGCTGCGCAGTGATTGAGGGCGCCACCGGATCCGGATTGACCGTCAATGTAGCGGTGTTGCTGACGATATTCCCCGCCATGTTGCTGATGACCACCGTGAACTGCGCGCCGTTGTCAGAAGTGGTGGCTGCCGGTGTGGTGTAGGTCGCCGAAGTCGCTCCGTTGATGGCGCTTCCATTCTTCCGCCACTGATAACTGAGCGGTGCTGTTCCGTTAGCTTGGACTGCGAAAGTGGCCGTTTGACCCACGGTTGTTGTCTGGTTTGTGGGCTGAATACTGATTGAAGGAGCCACCGGAGCTGCGGTTACTGTCAGAATCGCAAAGTTGCTGGCGATGCTGCTTGCGGAATTGCTGACCAGCACAGTGAATTGAGCGCCGCTGTCGGAAGTGGTTTCGGCGGAGGTGATGTAGGTGGAGGCGGTGGCGCCAGTAATGGTTACGCCGTTCTTCCGCCACTGATAGTTTAGGGGAGCAGTACCCGAAGCAGTAACGGAGAAGGTTGCGGTCTGGCCAGCGAGGATGGATTCACTTAGAGGCTGGGCGATGATTCCGGCCGGAACCGCCGTACCTACGCCGGTCATCTGGATGACGAGTGGCGAAGTTAACTGTGTACTCGCGATGGACACGCTGCCGGAAGCGTTTCCTATTGCCGAGGGCGCGAAGCTCGTAGTAAACGTCAAACTGTTTCCGGCGGACAGACTTAATGGTAGCGACGCCCCTGAGACGCTGAAGCCAGCTCCGCTAATCGTTGCCTGCGAGATAGTCACGGAGCTGCTGCCGGAATTCGTGACGGTCAGGCTCTGATTACTCGTGGACCCGACCGGTACATTCCCGAAACTGATTGCCACTGGGCTTACGGCCAATGTCCCAGAAACCGTCTTGTCGTTTGTTGTATTTGTAGAATTGCCTTTCGCGCTGGTTACGCCGGTGCAACCTGACAGAATCAATGCTCCCGATGCCAGCGTGAGGAAAATGACCAAGCACGATTTCTGCCTGCCCCATTTGGTCATGGCTCGGCAAGCACACCAACCACGAGTTAGCGCATAGACAATCATTTCGTGTGCAGTTCGGGATCATCTGCGCTCCGTCAGGGCAATTCGGAGGCAGTGAGTTCGGAGAGGGCTTCCGACGTGCGTCAGGTTAGGAGAGTGCGGAAGACGACTCTACTGGTGGTCGGTCTAGATTGGGTACAGCTGTCTGGAAGAGACCCGTACAGTTCACGGCCAGTAACCTTTGGATGTGAGCGTGGGCGGGTCGCATGCTTCGCGGTCTGGTGGTACCTCAGGAACTTTGATGAATACCTTTAAAAGCTCGCCCACATCTGGCGCGATCTCCGCAGAGAAGTTAGCTCCCTGCATTTAGACATTCATCGTTCGACAGGTCGATTCTTTACTGCCCTTAGCGGAAGGACGGAATCGAATCGAAATTTCGAGGTTCAGGCGTGGAAGGAAACGGCGGTGGGGTTGGCGAAAGGGTCCTCGAAGTTGGATCGCCCGCGAGAGGGTATCAAAGGCTATTTTTCGCCCTTGTAACATTATTATAATTTCTACTGAGACCCGCTGGGCGCTCAGCACGAAGTATCCCGCCACAATAACGTCATGAGAGATGGTTGTACCCCGCGGATTATCTTGTTCTCTAGAATTTCGGTATGTCATTACTGTCATTGGGGATAGGTCTCTGGGATTGAGTCGCGTCTGTAGCCCAGAGATGAAATGATTAGTGATTCAAAGAAGGAGAATCGTGTGGTTCAAGTACGTCCGGATGACCTGAATCAATTCTTTGAGGGATTCCTGCTTGTGGGGCTAATCCTTCTCTTTCCCGCATCCATCTATCTTGCACTCAGAAAACGCAGATACCGTGGGCTCAGGTGATTTCCGTTGTCGCCAATGGCGCTGGCCAACCTTACGTCTGAATTACTTGAATAGTAAGTTTTTTAACTTGACAACTAGAATCTCCTAGCGTATTCCCCATCCCCTAGTCTCGGATAAGCCGAGCGATTCTTAGGTCACTTTCCTCTCTTGGTAGAACCTTTAACTTGATTCGCGATTCGATGAGCCCGACATCGCCGTGCAATCGTTCGCAAGGAACAAATATGGTCAACAATGGATACTGGAGGGGGAGCTGTGAGTGATTGCCAAACCTTCCACTACGATCCGAGCCGCCTCGGGACGGGAGATGGCGCTGCTGTGGGTTCCAAGTGGCACAAGCAGATTTCGGTCACTTTGGGATCGGCCGTGCGCGGAGCGCCTTTATTTCTCCAGGGATGGGTAATTCAAGAAGGGACGCATGCCGGAGAGACGCACAATATGGTGTACGTCGCAACGAGCGACAATCATGTCCATGCATTTGCGGAGGACTCGCTGATCGGCGGCTCAACGGCAACTCTGTGGTCCACTTATCTAGGTGTGCCGATGATGCGCGGCTATAGCAATATCCCGGCTCCGCTCGGGGTGTGCTCCACGCCTGTGCTTGATCCTATCAACTCGCGAATGTTTGTTTGCTCGTTTCAAGATAACGGCGCAGGAATGGGTGTGTACAAGATGTTTGCACTAGACATGGATACCGGCGCTGCAATCCAAAGCGCCACGCTAAACGATCCGGGCGCGGCAGGGAGGCCAACCTTCAACGGGGATCAACAAGATCAGCGAGGCGCCCTCAATCTAGTCAATGGACGCGTGTCTGCGACCTTTGCAGCGTTTTACGCTTATGACAAGGGCGATTATCACGGCTGGATGGTGAGCTGCAATGCAAACAACCTCAACAATCAGTTATACCTGCCGACGACAAGGACCGTTTGGGGCGGCGGAGTTTGGGGTCCGGGCGGGGCAGCAGCGGCAGCAGATGGCACGCATTACATCGCCACCGGCAATGGCTTCATCTACGTACCAAGCACAACCATACCGCCAGGCGGCAATGCAGGAATCCCCGCCTCTTATTGGACATCCCTCAGTCCGGGCGAACATCCAGCTGACATCGGTGATTATTTTATCGGAGTTGTTAAGGTGGGCGTGGCATGGATGGGATACACGCCACATCTAGCCGTTCTCGATTGGTACCAACCAACCGATGCCGACTCCCTCAATGTCGCAGACAAGGATTTGGGCAGTTCGAGTTGCCTGATCTTGCCCGATATCGGTGGGATGCAAATGCTTGTCGTTTCTGCCAAGGACAGCATTTATCTACTGAACCGAAATAATCTGGGACACTGGGGCGGCGAGTTATGGAGAATGCAGGTTTTTGCTGGGGAATCACATTCCGCGCCAGCCTACTACGATACCCCCGTCGGGGACCATTACGTGTATTTCAGCGGCGCTGGCATGCCGGGTCTGATTTGTTACAAGGTCGTGGTCAGCGCCGGGACCGCGACACTACAAGAAATATGGAGGGCCACCGGCTCCGGGCTTGCTTTTGACGAAGCCTGTAGTTCTCCCACGATCGGCGCAGTCACTACTCCCTCCAACTACGCCCTCGTGTGGGTTGCAGATGCCGGTGTGACGCCCGTCCTTCGTGCGTTCAACGCGATGGACGGGAGCCTCGTGTATCACTCGGACGCCGTGGCGGCAGACGACCTAGGGACAGTACCGAACTATCCACCAGTAGCCTGCGCCGGTGCGAGCGTATATGTGGGTACAAATAATGGATTCGCTCTGTACCGAGCCAACCACAAGTGGTGGAAGGACCTGAAGCCAGAGATCAAAGAGATCAAAGACATTAAAGAATTCAAGTTCGAACATAAGGAACTCGTGAAACCCGAGTTGGACTACAAAGGGATCGTAGAAAAGGGTCCGAAGGAGATCGTCGAAGGCGGTCTCGGTCCGAGGCTCGGAGGGGATCCTTATGAGGCGATTCGAATCATCGCGGAGCGATTGGACGAAATCTCAGAGCAGTTGGCAACCGGTAAGGCATTTATCCGGCCTGAACAGCGGCCTGCTGTCGGGGAAGAGCCGTTGAAGCAGGATCTTCGCGAAAAGGACAAGACGAAATAAGAGTGCCGCCGAGCTTTAGGAGAACGAAACGTGCTAATCGTGCTTTGCAGCCGCGAAGATTGGGCAGCCAAGGCGTTCGCTCACCGCTTCGCTAGTTACGACGTACATACATTAACTTGCCAAGATCTCTCTCGGGAAGGCTGGAAGCTCGCGTTGCGAGGACACGTCGGCACAAAGCCTGAAGTCGAGCTCACCGCGGCCATTGACAGAAGACGCGTGGGAGCTAACCAGATCGAGGGAGTGATTACGCGGATCGGCCTTGTCGACGAAAGGGAACTGAAGCATATTGTTGCGGGGGACCGAACATACGTAGCGGCAGAGATGCATGCATTTCTTTTTGCGTTTCTCGAAGCGCTGTCGTGCCGGATTATCAATCCGCCTTCGCCAGCGTGCCTTTACGGTCCCAACGTCAGACCGGTGCAATGGAGAAGATACGCGCGAGAGTTGGGAATCCCAGTGGAAAAGGACCATGCCGGAGTAACGCCGGGTACGCAGGGGTGCTCGTCGGAGGTTGATATTACGGTCGTAGGAGGGCGAATTTTCGGCAGTGCTTCGTCGCGAGTCCTGCATTGGAGCCGACAGTTGGCGCGTATTTCCGGCGCGTCCTATCTTCTCGTTCGATATGTGGTTCACGGCGATGACTCTTGGTTCGTCGGCGCGGATCCCTATCCTCGTTTAGAGTCGGAGGAGATCGGACGGGTCCTCATCGAGTATTTTTCAGAGAAAAGCCAAACGTGTTGACTGCCCTGTGGGGTTTAGAGAGCGACGAGCCGCTGGCCGCAGTGCAGGAAGCGTTGCAAGATCTTGCCGGCAAAGTCCTGCTGCTTGATCAACGGCGCGTCTCCGAGATCGATTTTCGGATAGAAGATGAGCGAAATCTTATCGGTTATGTCCGCTGCGGGGACCGACGCGTGTCGCTCGAAGAAGTCTCGGGATGGTACATCCGGCCCTACGACACACGGCGTGTCCGGTCGGTCGAACGCGCGGGTCCGGGAAGCCCGGAATGGAAGCATGCACTAGAACTGGAACACGCGCTGCTCGGTTGGCTAGAAATAACGGAGGCTTTTGTCGTGAACCGGCCATCTGCGATGCTGGCCAATGGTTGCAAGCCGTACCAGCTGCAGATGGTGAGGCGCGCAGGATTTGCGGTTCCGGAAACGCTGGTGACGACTGATCCAGCGGAGGTGATCGCGTTCTGGGAGCGCCACGGCAACGTGATCTACAAGTCCATCAGCGGTGTGCGAAGCCGCGTGACGCGCCTTGGGGCAAGCGATCGCGGCCGGCTCAGCGATGTAGTGCACTGCCCGACCCAATTTCAGGCATACGTTCCAGGTCAAGACTACCGCGCTCATGTGGTTGGCGAAGATGTCTTCGGATGCGAGGTCCGAAGTGAGGCAGATGATTATCGTTACGCGACAGATGGAGTACCACAGATTTGGGCGACGCGGCTCCCGCGAGAAGTTGAGGAACGCGCCGTCGCGATGACAAAGGAAATGGGTTTGCAAGTAGCGGGGATCGATTTACGACAGACACCTGATGGCCACTGGTACTGTTTCGAGGTCAATCCGTCGCCTGGATTCACGTTCTACGAGCAGTTCACCGGCCAGGGGTTAGCCAGCGCCATCGCGCGGCTCTTGATATGTGCCGGCGTTAAAGAACGAGACGGAAGGCCAATTTTTCTCGGAGGAGAATATGGCACGCACACCGAACGCGGGTCCTGCCTCGCCAGGCAAGGGTGAGAAAGTTGAGTTCGAAAATGAACATGTCAAAGTTGTACGCGTGATCACTGGTCCGCGGGAACGAAGCCCGCTTCGCACACGCCGGGATCGTGTGTTGATTTTCCTGAGCGCCTCGCACGAAATGCATACTGACCGTGCAGGTCACAAGAAGGAAGTTCGACACAAGGCCGGCGACGTACTGTGGAGAACTGCCGACGATCATCAGCTCGAAAATCTAGAGGACCGGCCGGTGGAACTCATCGTTGTGGAATTGAAGACGCGTGCGTGAGTTCCTTAGATTAGCTGCGCGATGGCTCAGGGCCCACCCTCTACAGTGGCGATGATGCCTACCCAACTCTATCGCGGGCGGCGCGTAGGTATTCTCGAGCCGCTCGATGCGCTGCTGAGCCACCACGCCTGACACGGATCTATGGCTGGGGCCCTCGTGCCGGTTATTAGGATTTAGAAGAATACCAATCCCAAGTCTTTCTGAGGCCTTCTTCAAAATTGATCTGTGGTTGGTATCCAAACGCCTGAGCCGCTTGCGAAATGTCGGCCTGGGAATCGCGGATATCGCCCTCGCGGGAAGGGCCATACTTTGCCTTGGCCGGCCGTCCAGCGAATCCCTCGAGCAATTTCAAAGTGTAATTAAGTGTGTAACGTCCTCCCGTTCCGAGATTGAACGCGCGACCGCCGATCCCGGAACTCTCACAGGCCTGCAAATTCGCCTTCACCACATTCTGCACGAATGTAAAATCGCGCGACTGATCTCCGTCACCAAAAACGAAAGGCTGGCCGCCATTGCGCATGGCCGTTATAAAGAGCGAGAGCACTCCGGAGTAGGGCGAACCAGGATCCTGGCGCGGCCCAAATACATTGAAATACCGCAACGCCACGAAATCCAGACCGTAAGCACGGTGAAACACGCGGCCATAGAGTTCACCGACCAACTTGGAAACGCCATAAGGAGAGATTGGCGCGGGTTGCATGCCCTCATCCTTCGGCAAAGTGGGCGTGTCGCCATAAATGGAGGAAGAACTCGCAAAAACCACTCGGCGCACGCCAGCATCTCGCGCGGCAACGAGAACGTTCAGCGTGCCATCCACGTTGATTTGATTTGTCTCCAACGGCTGCTTCACGGAGCGCGGGACTGAAGTGCGCGCCGCGAGGTGGAGCACGTAATCGGCGCCACGGCAAGCTGTCTCGATTGTCTCTCGATCGGTGATCGTGCCATGGATGAACGTGATCTTCTCTCGAACGCCTGCGAGATTCGCCTCTTTGCCGGCGGAGAGGTCGTCGAGCACGGTTACGGAGTGGCCTCGGCGCACCAATTCGTCTACTGTGTTGGAGCCTATGAAACCGGCTCCGCCGGTGACTAGATAGCGGTTCAGAGAAGTCCTCCCCAATTAGTACCGCGCATCGAGACCAAACTTGCTTTCTTGGCTGTGATTTGGGGGTCCGTTGCTCGTTGGAGATTCACACGGCGGAGTAGACTCGCGGGAAATCAATTGCTCCTCGTGCTTCCGTGTGCGCCCCAAAAGTGGCCTTAGTCTTTGCACGAACTTCATGCGGCGGCTTGGGGCCCATGGATGTGGTATTCCTCGTTTACCACTGCAACACCAGCAGCTTCGGATGCAGTCTCAGATTTCTCATGGACGCGCAAAACTCGGGCTTGACCGGAGACGCGCACATCGCCTCCTTGATCCAATTCGGGAAAAGCCAAAGAGAAATCAATCAGTTCATTTACCACGAGGGAGTGGGCGGTCCTGAAGTACATTCCACCAGTAGAAATATTGTCGGTTTCGCCGAACAGGACCTCGTCTCGTTCACGAACTCGTCCCGCTCTGCGAAAAGAAATGGCCAATCTCAATCCATACCGTTCACTTGAGCGCCGCTCTGTCACCCATAAGCCTTCGGCCGCATCGCAGCCTGTGTTAGCGCCGGCAGAAGAGCTAGGCCTGCCGGTAGAAAGGATTTTCACTGGGTAGCGCTCACCTCAAGAAGCTCGGCTCTGTTCGTAGCCTCCTGAGGAGAATGTTGCTGGGCTGGTCTCGCAGGGATATTAAAAAACGCTGCTGTTCGGCGCAGCAGATCGTCAAAATCCTGTCTGTCCTTTGAAGGACCTTCCTGTTGGCCGAGGAGGTAATCAATGCGTGGGGCCGGCATGGTCTACTCCTTGGCGCTAGCTTCCTTTTAACGGCAACTGCGCGTTAAGGCTCCGAGCAAGACCATCTCCAAAAAATAGACATGGGAAGCATCCAATTAAGGAGCTTGCGACGCCCAGACGGCTGTAAAGGGAAAGTCATTGCCGTAAATGCGCAATTATTTGACCTAGCTAGTCGAGTGCTTAGTTCGAACTCAGCTTCAAATTCATCGAGAAACTGTTCTCACGCGCCGGCGTTCCCGTTAAGTGCCTTGCGGATTTCATCCGCCTGGGATTGCGGCGGATTCAATTGGAGCGCCCGCACAAAATGTGCCTTGGCCTGACTATCGTCGTGATTCTTCTGATAGGCCAAGCCGAGGTGGTAATGATATGTGGAGTTCGCTGGCTCAGCTTTAACCACGTTTTCAAGTAAATCTATCGCAAGTGCATAGGCACCTTTGTGAATATAGGCCCAGGCCAACGTATCGGCCGTGCTGGGCTGGTCGGGCAGACCGCGCCGCGCTGTCTGTGCGAAGGAAAGTGCGAGATCCGCGTTCCCACTGTGTTCGAGCAACGAATAGGCTAGGTTGTTGGCTGCTACTGGATTATCGGACTGGATGTTGAGGACTTTTTGATAGTGTTGCTGGGCTTCCTGCCAACGGCCGCGGGATTCTTCGAGTGAGCCAAGCAGTATGTAGGCGCGTACATCTCGCGGAGCCTGCTGGATAGCTCGCTCATACGATGTGGCCGCTTCGTCGACCCCACCAAGCGAATTTTGTGCTGCCGCTAAAGCCAACACCCCGTCGACGTTCTTAGGATTCAGCTCGAGCACTTTACCCAGCGACTGCTCGGCGGCCTTATACTCCTTCTGGGCCATTTGGAATTCGCCGAGGAGGAGGTACAAATCAGGGTCGTCGGGCGCCCTCTCGATCTGTTGGTGCACCCGTGCCGCAGCTTGTGCGGGTTGCTTCTGCAACACCAGCAACTGCGTAAGCCCCATCATTGCCTGCAAGTCACGTGGGTTCTTACCCAACGCCTGCTCGAAGAGTTTATTGGCTTCAGCATATTTCTTCTGACGAGCCTGCAGTTGGGCCATACCGGTATAGCCCCGGGAATCTTCCGGCGCGATAGCGAGCACCTTCTGCAGGTCCGCTTGGGCGGCCACCGGATCCTTGGCAAGGTTCGAGCCTGCTCGCATCAGGTATCCGTCTGGAAGAGATGGTTGCGCGGAGATAAAGCCATCAGCGGTTTGGCGCAGCAAGTCCATGTCGTCCTTGCGTGTGGCCAATATCCCTAGAGTGCGATAAGCCTGCACCATACTGGGGCGGAACCGCACCGCCGACTGCAACTCCGAAGTGGCGCGCAGTATATCTCCGGTCGAAGCCAGCGTAATGCCCAGGTCATAGTGAGCTGCTGGATTCTGTGGATCTCGTTGGAGAGCTGCCTGGAATGGCTGCAGGGCTTCGGTCGGTCGACCCTGGGCGTTGAGGATCTCCCCGCGCAGAATCAGACTGTCCACGTCGGTGGAATGCTTTTTTAAGAACTGCTCGTTTAATCTTGCCGCCGCGTCCGGCTGATTGGACAGTATCAAGAGCTGAACATAATTCTTCTCTACACGCTCATCGCGTGGGTGCTGCTGAAAGAGCAATCCGTATTCGGCAGTCGCCCTGGGCAAATCATTCAGTGCAAAATAGAAGTCGCCCAACAGGCGATAGCCTTCAGGGACGTCCGGCATTGCTTGCTTGGCTTGCATGAGCAACTGCTCTGTGTCGGTGCGCTTTCCCTCATTCTCAAGCAACGTGGCCAAGGCTGCGTAGGGAGTCGGATTCTTCGGCGCCAACTGAATGGTGTCACGGAACTGCTGTTCAGCCTCGGGCCAGCGCTTCCGTGATCGATAAAAGTTTCCCAGCGCCAGCCGCGGCGTAATGGACTTCGGATCAAGCGAAACGGCTTTCTGGAAGTTTTGCTCGGCGGCAACGGCATCCTTGGCGCCCAACTGCAGAATAGCGAGATTCACGTAACTGCGGGGCTGGTTGGGGGACAGTTCGATAGCCCTTTGCATCTCATGCAGCGACTCTTCGAGATTTTCAAGGCCCGCATCCGCATTTGCCAGCAAAACGTGCGCGTCGGCACTATTTGCGTCATGGCCCAACACGGTCCCTGCCCAAAACTGGGCCTCCTTAAAGTGCTTCGCACCCAGCAGCAGATTTCCCAACTCGAGCTCCGCCTTTGTATTTGCGGGCTGCAGTTCCACTGTTCTTGATAATTCCTGATATGCGCCGTTCCAGATGGACTCTCGCAAATAGGATAGGGCCAAGTGGTAGTGCGCGTCCGCGTACCGGTTATCGATCTGAATGGCATTCTGGTATTCGATGGCGGCTTCGCGATATTGGCCCCGCTCGAAATACTTGTTGCCGCTCTGGAGGTATTTCTGCTTCCGAATGTTTGGATCGTGGGAACAACCCAAGACCAGGGTGATTGCGGTCAGAATCACGGGCAGCAGGTTCATGTATTTGCGCACGATTACTCTCCCAGTCGACGATACAACGTGGCCCCTGGACAAAGCCTTCTTTGAGCAATCCGAGAGCCAAGTCGCAGTTACAAACAGAAACTCCTTTTTGAGTGATACTGTTGAAGTTACGGAGCTTAAGCGTGTCGTCTAGACGAATGTTGACCGGAGGCCGAGCGCGGCGCAAACGATGCTAACAATAGGGTTACTTTAGAGCAGACTTTTTCCACTTCTGGTCAAAGGCTCGCTCCATTTGCTTCCACCAGCATTCATTTCCCGGCAGTCGTCCGCTCTAGTAGATGGCGATGACAACTCGCAGCTCACCAATCGGAGTAATTTTCGATTAGATTCCTACGGAAATCGACTGCAGCTTCTATGCAACGGATTCCTCATCTGATAGGTTAGTAATAGGATATCTAGCAATTCGGCCCTTGTTTTTGTGTTTCGCTCGATACTGTCGGGAAAATAAGTGCTGCCCGCAACTTATTGGAATCATTTTAGTTTGTAGCCTTGGGAAGTGTCCTGACACGCGCCGCCTTGATCCTTCTGCGCCATCGCTACGCTTTTTTCAAAAAAGGGTCTCCAAACTGCTGTTAGCACGCCAGCGTTTATCTCTTCTCTCTAAAAAGGGGGCAGCGTGAGAACATCTCGCCTACTGTTGAACAGGACAGCGATCGTGATCGCAACATGCGCCATGGTCCTTATGCTCGCAGGTTCTGCACTCGCCAATAGCTTACCGCCTGGAACCCAGACTTTCACATTCAGTGATGGCTCGACGATGACAGGCAACTTCATCTTTAACACAGGCAATAACACGTTGACTAGCTGGGCTTTTCAGTACTCAGGAGGCCCGTTTTCTGGAGCTGAAACCTTCAATTCCGCCGATACCACAAATTCAGCGGGCGCGGCTGCCCCATCATCGCTCCTTGTATCAAACTTCAATGGGGATGAAGTGATCTCCATTGAAGAGAACCAACCAGATGGAACGCGGCAAGAATTCGATATTGCTGTCGCCTGCGGCGGGGTAGCCAACTGCCTGACCCAGGCGGCGGTAGGCTCGTCATTCGCGATCGTATCGGGACCTACGCCCTGCCCGCCCGTGGGTACAGCTGGCTTTTGTATCGTATCGGGCTTGCAACGTGTGCCGGAAGGATTCGGCCAGGCTGGGCTAGCAGGCGGCGGGTTTCTTAACGTGACCGACCCTAACGGCACCCTCGCATTTAACATCAATGACACTGCCACCGGCACCCTCTTCAACGGCGGCGGTGGCACAGGCACAACAGTGACGCCGGAGCCGGGAACGCTGCCGCTTCTCACTCTAGGTCTCGCTGCGCTCGCTGGCTTCGCGTTCTGGAAGAAGAGCTCGCTGGCCAGCTTCGCTAACTGACAGCTTGCGCTCAGAAGCGGCGCCTAGTGGCACGCTTCTGATTCTTACGCCGAGAGCGCGCTGCGGTTCATGTAGGCGCAGGCACGTGCTCTAGATAATCGCAAAAACGCCCGCTCGCCGGCCCCAAAACCGGCGAGCGCTTTTATTTAGGCCGGCTTACTCCCAATTCATTTGAGAAAAGGTCCTCGCCCCAACAAGCGGGGACTTCCCCCTGGTAGTTTTGAGTTGTTGCCACTGTGCAAGTTTATGCGATATTCGGAGAGCAGCCTGCCACTCGCAGGGTATCCGCCAAAGGAATACGCCTTCGGAACCCACTGATAGTACAAATGATAGAGATATTTTCCGATTGGAAGGCCACGTGCTACTTATTCAGTCGTCCTCGCCGTACGTGTGTACCGAAGATAGGGAAAGGGGCCCAATAGGGGAATCATGTCACTTAAAAGGCGGGGATTAGTATTTTGCTTCTTCACGCTTTTTCTTTCGATCGCCTCCGCAGTCAAGGCAGATACGCTCACTTTCGCCGGTACTGCTGGAAATATCACATTGAATGTCACTGATGCGGCAGCAGGTTACACGGCAGTGAACGCAGTTATTGACCCCTACAAAGGGATATTCGACGGCAACACTGTACTAATGTGGTGCGTTGACCCTGATCACGAGGTGAGTCCTAATTCCCCCTGGAATGTCAACGTTAGCAAACTCGGGGGCAATCTGAGCCAGACGTACCTGAACAATGCTACGACCTATGGCGAAATGGCTTGGCTCATTACGCAGTTTCAAGGCGCTAGCGCGTCCACGCAACAGGAACTTCAAGCTGCGATCTGGTTGCTCGCAGACCCCGGCGATTTCACCGTAAATGTTCCAACGACGAATACGACTTTTTGGACCGCTGTTAATGCAGACAAAGCAAACGCGGCAAAAAACGTGCTCACCTCAGACTTTGTAATTCTCACCGATACAAGAGGAGATACACCGTATTCGGAGCAAGAGTTTATGGTGATGACGCCAGAGCCACCCACGTTCCTCCTATTGGCGCTAGGGTTCATTGTGCTAGTCCTCTTCACGTACTCGAAACGATCTGGCACGGGTACAACCTTCGGATTTAAGAGTCTCGAGCCCAGCAAATAACCTCAAGATGGGTTTGGAAATTTTGCGCTGGGATTGTCTGAGTTTGTTACCCGTCTCAGCGGCCAAGCCCCGTTTCGCCACTAACGTGTCTGGGCCGTACACATCCAAGTGTGCCAAAGGTTGCGAATCAGTAAGCACAGCTGACGCAGCATTGACAAGGAGTCCCGCTTTGCCATCGGTTTCTCTTTACTTTTGGAGACTATTGCTCCGCCACCGTGGTTACGAATCCAGAGTAACCAGTAATTCCCCTTGTTGATCCGTGATAGCCCCCCCGATGGCATGTTGTCAGCCGTTGGTGTCGCAGATGCACTCGTTCACGGGAGCTTAAAAAGTGTTCCTCCACAACAAACAACGCCTCCGTTGCTCTAGTCGGTCAGTGACTTGCGGTGCAACATTCAAGCCATTGCTTCCAATGGCGCGATAGCCCCGATGCAGCGCAGCTTGTAATATTTGCGCTGCGGCATCTGACGGCGTGACTGGAAGCGTCACGATCACCAACAATGCGCGATTCCAATAACGGGGAGAGCGCCTACTCGAACGAGGTGAAGTGGTAGTTCCCTGACCAAGTGCCAAGACCATTCGTTTCCTAATTGCCACTCAATCCTTGGGCTCAATTTTGAGTAAGAGCCCTCATGAGTGCGACAGCAAAGCATCCCAGCTACTCTTCGCTGCGCTACCCGCACTGCCCCTCGCCGTTTCCACGTGGGCCGAGGCGAAAATTCACGTCAAGAGCTGCTCGAACGGATGCCGCGGCAGCGAGGAATTCGAGTGATGGAATCTACAAACTAAAGGAGAAAAAGAAGATCGAGGCTTTCGCGACGGACCTTATAGGTCCCGCAGTCCGACTCGAACGATGGAGGAAGGCAATTAACGCAAAGCTCACCAGCCCCGTGGTCAGCAGGAGCAGGCTGGATGGTTCGGGCGTCACTACCCATTGCCCCGGGTTTGTAGTTGAAAAATTGAAGCACTGGTTACTCAACGGGGAGCACGACCCACGAAAGAAAGAATTGCCGTCAGTGGTCGTCAAAATTGTGATTTCAGGCACCCCCACAACGCTCCCAAACCCAATGTTCCAACCGATTATGTCTCCAGAGCTGTTTGTCGAAAAGCTGAAACTGGAACCACAACCTGCTATACAACTGCTAGTGTCCGTAAAGCCGGTCCTTGTAAACGCTGGAAAGGCATCGGAATAACCTTCTGCTCCAAAGCTGACACTTGTAACATCCTGAGGAACGTAATCAACAGCGTTGCCGGGCAGTGGCTGACTTAGTGTGATTGATCCCGTAACGCCGGGACCGATTGGGCATGCGTTGTCAATATAAAGAGCAAAACTTGTGCCAGTGTAAATATACTGGCTAACCTGGCAATTGGTGAAAGTATTTCCTGTGTATATGTAGGTGGAATCCGCGTTTGCCACGTGCCGGAAACCTAGCAGAAAAAGTAAGCCGAGCAGCAGTCGAATCAAGGCGGGCTTGCACCAGCCAATTGCTCCATCGCCAGGCAAAAGTCCACTCATTTCACCAACACCCTAGCCATTCGATGAGCAATTACTTGACCGTTATATTAAGTGAAGATTATGAAGAAGCCACATCGGGTTTGGATGTGCAAGGAATAGCACAGTCTATGGTGGCCAGTGGCCTAGATAGAGAAACACTTAGCTTACTGCCCATAGCGGGGCGGTGTCCTGCAGCCGCCAAAGAAAAACCGCATCGTGGAGGATTGAGACAAGACGTTGAAGCGGAAACGACCGAGGATGGCGCTCGTCGAAGTTTCGACATTGACGTGCCAGGCCGGATACCGCCCTTCATCGACTAGGTGCGATAATGGCCGTCGGGTCCACCCGAACCGAAAGGGCGATGCGGTCTGCCGTGATCCAGCCGTGCCGGCGGTCGTACATTTGCCATCCCTGGATGATGTCGGTATTCGATGACCTTAGGAGAAAATACGGCGCAGTAGAAATAAGCCGGAACTGCGGGGACGAGATGAAATTTCGGGACTAGGCGGAAGAAGCGAAGCCTGGCTATAACCGTTCAATTAACGCTCCAATCACCGAAAGTAAACGGACCTTTAGGTCCGGTGCCTACGGCACGGGGATCTTGGCGGAGACTTTGTTTGAAGCGGCACTTTCCTTGTCGGCCGAGTTAAACGCGGTAACAACGTAGAAGTACGTGTGGCCAGATGCAACCGTAACATCGGTGAACTGGGTTCTATCAGCTGGTGTAACGCCGATTAAGACCGGGGGATCATCGGGATTCGTTGCACGATACACGCGATAGCCCATTACTGGAGAAGTACTGGCAGGCCAAGTTAGAATTACCTTGTGATTTCCCACGCGCTCAACGGCGGTCTTAGTAGATTTTCCGTGGCATCCAGCTAGGCTTAACGCCAGGACGGCGAGCGGCATTTGCCAGGGAGAAATGGGGAAGCGTTTATCCACGACGGAAGTCTATCAGCTTTTAGTGATCACGGTTTTGGAAATCAACTGTTTACCGAATACCAAAGTCAGCAAAGTTCGAAAGCTTGGATTCAATCAGTTGCGGCAAGCCACGCAAAGGGGTTTTCCGAGCAACGGATTTGCCAATGCCGGTTGACGGTCTAGCGACCGTCGCCAAATCATGTCCTTAATCCTTGAGCTCGATTCTGAGTAAGGGTGTCACCGGCAGATGGCGACACGTTGAAGCGAAAATGACCGAGTTATGGAGTTGGTCGAAGTTTCGACGTTGACGCGCCACGCCGGAAACCGCCGTTCATCGAGTAGGTGCGATAACCGCCGTCACGTCCGCCGCGGACCGAAAGGACGATGCGGTTCGGTTATACTGCCCTGGAATCTGGTGTCAAGGTCCGATGCTCCCCTGAAGGCTCGTTCAAGACCGGCCAGCCGGTCGACGCAGCCAAATCTCCCGCCAATAGGCGAATTCGCCGCGCGAACAGCCTCCAAAAGCAATATAGGAGCACCCGCAATGCGAACCTTCCAGATATACGGTATTGTGGAGTGGACGCATTTCTCCGGTCCCGTCCACAATGATCTTATCGAGTCTTCTCTCCACTCGTTGCTCGCGGCCGCACAACAGTCGCATGTTTGCGAAAAACACCAGCCCGCGGTTGCGCGCGGTCTCATTGAGAGTCTCTATGATGCTGTCCAGCGATTTGACTTCGACCCGCTCTCCGGGCCGGAGATCCAGGCTCTCAGTCGGTGTGCGCTTCTTGTTGCCCCGCGCGTAGACTCCCAGAATCACGTGACGCATCTTCCACAATAGCCAAATCCCAATTCGCCCCACCATTCCGAAAGGGCTGCAATTGCCAGCACGAACTTCGCCGAGGCAGTTTGCGATTCGCTCCCCTCGCGACAACGTCTTCGTCACGTTTAACAATTCGCTGGCCTGGCAGAAATAGAAATTCGGCCGAACCAACGTCTTGAGACGGGCGCGCAGCCGGTCACTGTCTTTCAAGTCTACGACGTTTGATGTGGCGATGTTCTCTACTTTGCGTAGCCACGCTTCGCGCCAGAAAATCATGCATCCTTTCTGACAACCATCGTGATCGGCACCAGAACAGCGGAGACCATCGAGTAGAACGACATCATGCTTCGTAAACTCTCGCAAGTCCGGATATGGTCCTGAGTTGCAGACGTTCAGTACTCTTCTCGAAACCTGAAACCTTTTCCCACAAAACTCGATCATTTCTGGCATAAATGGCAGTCGGTCCAACGCCCCATCCTCGTCCAGTGTTTGGAGGATTTCCTCGGGCGCTTTCACTTCCACAATGTCGCCGGGGCGAATGCCCGCACTCATTTAATCCTTCCTCCCAAAACGTGTTCAAGGATGTTCCCGCAGCATTCTGGTTGACATGCGTGGATGAAGTCGTTCAAACGGGTTTCGCCTAGCGCTCAACTATTTTTCTGTGAGCTCAACGACAGCAATGCTAACAAGAGCTGAGGTCCGCCTTTGAGCCCCAGCAACCGGAGAAGCTTGCTGCATGCCTTTAGGAAAAATCCAACGGGACGCCCAAAGGATTCCTTGAGGAAAGCGACCTTCCTGAAATGATCCGGGTGACGCCATGTGGCATTGGTCCCGGCAGGAAAGAATGCTACGTCACCAGGGCCGAAACGATGCTCTACACCTTTCTCATCGGTCATGAAGCCCTCGCCGGAGATTACGATGTAAGCTTCGTCACTGGTGTAATGCCACTTGTAGCTCACAGCTCCGCATTCCCAAATGAGGACCTGCGCCAGGAAGTCATGGGTTCTCAAAAGCAACTTCTTCCTTGTCTCCGGAGCGCCGCTCAAGAGCCATTCGGCCGGAATGGCATCGGGTTCCAGTTCGAGGGCAGCCGGAGTGAATTTCATGGTCGATTTCGACACGCATTTCTCCATATTATTGGGACGGTTGCGTATTATCTGCTGGCCCAACTCGGCCAGTCAAGTTCGCACCCAGCCCGGAATTGGAGAGGTTTATCGTTACCCCCTGGGTACGTTGAAGTATTTTGAATGAGAAACGATGGTTGGAGAAAATGGCGCACGTTCAAACCGGTCGCCGTCCTTTTTTGCCTGCTTTCGGATCGCTCGGGGACAAAACCGGGGCGGTGTAGAACTGCTTTGGTGCAATGATACTTGCAGCGTTTCTAGGTGAAGTAATCCGCTACCCTTCGCGGAATTCGATGGCCTGAGTTTGAGCGCCCGCTCATTCAGGAGTGCGTGCGCGTCGGGATTCGGAATGCTCGGGCCAAGGCAGGCGACGCAGGCTACCGCCACTTAGGCCAATGACGTCGGCGGTTTCTCCATTACCGGGTGGTGAATGCATACAGTCTATTATTGCCGGCGACAAATATGCGGCCGTTGACCTCGATCGGAGTTTGAAAGCTTTGCACTGAAACCATCTGTTCGTTCGGCCCACCGCCTCCGAACAGGATTGCGCCAGTCTCAGCATTGAACGCGTGTAAGCGGTTGCTGAGGCCTGTGCCTACCGCCCAGACCACTGGTTCCGACCTCCCGTCAGTTGTCGTCACCATTGGAGATCCCCCGCCCAAGTTGTCGGCGCACCAGGCAACCGTCATGGACGGTGGTGCCGACGCCCCGATGCGCAGCGCCACGAGATTTCCCGAAGCGCCGGGACAGCCGATTCCAGATCCTCGGGTTTCGAATACGACGTAGGTGCCGGTTGCGGTCTTGTACGCTGCCGCCGCATTAATGATCTGGCCGCTCGAGACCTTGTCACTTTGTAATCCTTCGCGCTGAATCCCATTACTCCTTCCAATGCCTCCCAATCGGTTCGGATCGAGCAGGTAAGCAACTCCATTCTTTCCTAGAGCCACCAGCAATTGAGAGGGTGTAGCTCCTAGCACATCTATTAAAACGGGTCCTGAGCCACCTATGTCGCTGTCAGCATCGTCAAGGCGCAGCCAATTTGACGGGGTGAAATAGTCAGCAGGATCTTCAGTGAATTTGGCACCCAAGCCCAAGCGGATAACCGCCTCCCCTCCTCCCCAGGTCTTAGTACGAAATGTATTCCCAGTCGCCACGAAGATTGAGTAGCCATCGGTTGAAATTCCACCGGGCGCCCAGATTCCTCCGCCGCGTGCTTGGGTTGCCCAGGCCGTTGCACTGGCCGGATTATTCACCGGTACCGCGACCACCCAGCCGTGATAATCACCGCAGTCCCCATAGTGCCCGCCATAGGGAACATACAAAATCCCAGAATTGAGGAGCAAGGCGCCACGCTGATTCTGAACAGACGAGTTGAACGACATCCCGCCGTATTTCATGCCCGATGCATTCACTGGCCACCCCGCGCGGATCGAACCGTCATCCATCGAGAGCGCAAAAATCATATGTTGCTTGGTCCTCCCGCCATCGGGAGACGTCATTGCTGCAACGTAAATGGTTCGCGCGTCTCGATCGATGACCGGAGTGCCCGTAATGCCGAGCGGATCTATATTGCCGCAGGGGAGCTGGGAGCGCGGCACCGGGCTTCCTAAGTTCTTGATCCAAATCTGGGCTCCGTGGTTAGCGTCGATCGCCACGACTAGGTTCCGCTCGGTAGCCACAACTAAAGCTGGTTTACCAGCAGGCCCGTTGGACACATAAAGAGGTTGGGCATAAACGGGGCCGGGCAACGATGCGTCAAAGGACTTATCGCGATGGATACTGGCCGCGGCCTGCCGCGTGATGAGTGGATCGACGTAGAGGCCATCACGATTCCCGTTGCGATGATGTTGGAGAACGTCGTCACCGGAGATGAGCAGCCACGGATGCGCCAAGATCATTAATGTTAATAGGAAAAGCTTGTCGCGCTTCATGAGTTTCGCCGTACCAGCGTTCTCATTCTTATCATCTTTTCGTCTTACAAGTTCCTATCGTTAATTTAAGCATCCCTCCGAAGGCAACGAGGCGGGTCCGCCAAAAAGTTCGAACGTTCTGCCTCTTAACAGCGAAATATACAGGGAATTGCGCCATACAGTCGGCAAAATTCCAAACAAGGCCAAATAAGGCAATTAATTGTTACAACGCCGAGCTTTTTTGGCTATATTTTCGAGTTGCCATGGCGAACTCGTCAGATCAAGAGAAACGGCTGGAATTCCCGGCATGGGAACGCGAGTATCAGGCCGCCCTCGCCGAGACCAACGCTTTACGATTGGGCGAGAAGATTCATGCTGCCAGAAACAGCAATATCTAAGCGCCTGCGCGATATTGAGAATAATCCCGAGCATTCTGTCGAACGCCACGCCATTGAAGAAGCAATCTCCACCCTTCAGAACATTCAAATAAAAACTTTTGGCCACTCTGACTGGCAAATCTAAGGGCTTAACATTCGTAGGCCTATTCCAGCCTCACGGAATCACCACGGCGGACTTCGCCATCCTGCAGCACAGAAGCATAAACAGCAACATCAGCCCGATTGTGCTCGGCCGCTGTGCGCAGGATACCCGCATTCTTCGGCAGATCTCCCTGGGGGAAGGTAGGCATCGCGCAACAGGGGCAAGGACCCAATGATGCTTAAACGAGCGACATCCCCGATCGCGAGAACTTGCCCGATCCAGGCTTCCTCCAGGAAATCTCGCTCGCCGTCCGCAGTCTGCACCAAGTGTTGATTGGAGCTAGCGTCCTCCTCAAAGGTACGGCGGATTTGGCCAACAGTAGAAAGATTGAAAATCCTCCAGGAAGGCCCCTCTCCTTTTTTCTTCTAACCGTTTCTTACACTGCTTTGAGTTCCTGCCTAACCGCTGCGAATTGGGTCGCGGCGAATTCCAAATCCTCACGGCTATGGGCCGCAGAGATTTGGACCCGGATGCGCGCCTTCTCCTTCGGCACGACAGGATACGAAAAGGCAACGACGTATACCCCTTTTTGCAATAGACGTTCTGCCATCTTCATGGTTACCAAGGCATCGCCGACCATCAATGGCACGATAGGATGTTCTCCTGGTAGAACGTTGAACCCAAGAGCCGCTATCCTCTCGCGGAAGAACTGCGTGTTCGCGTGAAGACGTTCCCGTACGGACGTTGTTTCTTTGAGTAGGCCCAGCACCTTGAGGGAAGCACCCACGATCATCGGGGCAACCGTGTTCGAGAAAAGGTAGGGGCGCGATCGCTGTCGCAGCAACTCGACAATCTCTTTTCGGGCGCTCGTATAACCACCGCTAGCACCTCCCAATGCCTTGCCCAAAGTCCCCGTCAAGATGTCCACTCGCCCGATCACGTGGTGGTACTCGTGGGTGCCGCGCCCGGTTTCTCCGAGGACTCCCACCGCGTGCGAATCGTCCACCATGACCATAGCCCTATACTTCTCTGCGAGGTCACAGATTTCGGAGAGCTTTGCGATATAACCATCCATCGAGAACACTCCGTCGGTGGCAATGAGAATGCGGCGCGCAAGCGAGGCTTCCTTGAGCTTCGCTTCGAGGTCGCCCATATCGCCGTTTCGGTAACGGAATCGTTGTGCCTTTGACAAGCGGATGCCGTCGATCATGCTGGCATGGTTCAGTTCATCGGAGACGACAACATCATCGGCGTCGAGGAGTGTCTCGAATAGGCCTCCGTTGGCGTCAAAACAGGAACTGTAAAGGATCGTGTCTTCCATACGCAGGAACTCACTCAGAGCGTGCTCCAACTGTTTGTGAATCTCCTGGGTGCCGCAAATGAAGCGCACGGAAGCCAACCCGTAGCCCCAACGATCTAGGGCCTCATGTGCGGCCTTGATTACGGCAGGGTGGTTCGCGAGACCCAGATAGTTATTCGCGCAGAGATTAAGAACGGCCTTCTCTTGCAGCAGATCGATACGCGCATCCTGCGGGCTACTCTGCACACGTTCTGATTTGTACAAACTGGCATCTCGAATCTCGCGTAATTGCAAGTCAAACCGCGGCTTCTCGGAGGCAAACATCTCGCCTTGCTCCTTATGGCTTTGAATGTCCACATCTTACGGCTTGTCCAACTCCCGCCAGTCCAGAAGCACCTTGCCGGAGTCGCCGGATTTGATCGCTGCAAATCCCCTCTCATACTCCTGCCATCCAAAACGGTGTGTAATTACGGGTTTGATGTCGAGTCCAGATTCGAGCATCACGGTCATCTTGTACCAGGTCTCGTACATCTCCCGTCCATAAATGCCTTTGATCGTGAGCATGTTGAAGATGACCTGCTTCCAGTCAATGGCCATCTCGTATGGTGGAATCCCCAGCATAGCGATCTTGGCACCGTGGCTCATGTTCCCGAGCATCTCACGGAACGCATCGGCGCTGCCCGACATCTCTAGTCCGATGTCGAATCCTTCCTGCATGCCAAGCTTCTTCTGGACATCAGCAAGGCTAGTCTCACGCGGATTGACCGCCATTGTCACACCCATCTTCTGTGCCAGCTTAAGTCGCTTCGGATTGATATCGCTGATAACTACATGACGGGCTGCTGCGTGACGCACAATAGCGGCAGCCATGATCCCAATCGGACCTGCGCCCGTGATCAGAACATCCTCGCCTAGGACCGGAAAAGACAGTGCAGTGTGGACAGCATTACCAAATGGATCAAATAGCGCGCCCGTCTCGAGATCAACACCCCTATTGTGGCGCCAGACGTTGCCCATAGGCAGCACGATGTACTCTGCGAATGCACCCGCCCGATTCACGCCTACGCCCATGGTGTGGGCACAAAGGTGCCGACGGCCGGCGAGGCAGTTGCGGCAACGGCCACAAACCACGTGCCCTTCTCCACTGACGATCTGCCCGGGTTGAAAATCGCTTACGTTCGAACCGACCGAGACGATCCTCCCTACAAACTCATGGCCAACAACCAGGGGAACCGGGATCGTAGCCTGCGCCCACTCGTCCCACTCGTAAATATGCAGATCCGTTCCGCAAATTCCCGTCATCAACACGCGGATCAGAACTTCGTTAATTCCTGGTTGAGGGACGCTAACCTCTTCGAGCCTCAAACCGCATTCCGCTCGACTTTTGACTAATGCTTTCATTTAGTCCATAAGGTCATGTACCACACGTGCACGGTTTTGGGAACGGTGCAAGGTCTGGTCAGTTCCCAGAAAGGGGAGTATTGCGGTTCCTCAATGCTTTAGAGGTAAAGATAGACCGATCAAGTGCCGACGGGCGCCATCGTCAAGTGGCTCCCGGAGATCTGCTGGTAGTGGAAATACGTCGGATACACTCAAACCGATCCGATCACCCCTGACTCACAGATAGCTATTGTTGATTCAGGGAGCCGCTGCCCTAGCGCAGACGGAGGAGCTGAAAAAAGCGTGAAGCTTTCGTCATTCCTTTTCAAGTATTACGAAAATCAGCATCCGGGAAGCACCGGAATATGCCTGAACCGGAGTGCTGATCCAGGTTGCTAACCCCACTAATAACCCGCGATCTAACGGGCACCACCTTAATCGGGCCTTTTGCGGGCAGAAACCATGTAAACGGACGCAGCACAGCGTAACAGTGGCACCGAGCACAAAGGCTCCAACGCAGCCGTCACCCGGACATTGAGATCGGGGAAATGATCGAGAAAGTAAAGGAAGAAATTCGAGTAGGCGCGGTGCTCGGGCTCAAGATGGTGCTGGCGCAAGAGCGCACGATAGCGCCAGGGGACGCACAAATTTCGCCGAAGGGGGGCACGAGTGACTGGATTCCGGCGCAGCAGACGTCTCGCGGCCCTCCAAATGTCGACCGCCCGCTCGGTTAGCATATACAAACTGACAGCACTCGGAATCGCAAAGAGCGCGAGTCCGCCGGGACGCAAAACTCGATGGATTTCCCGAAGTGCTGGGCCGTAATCGGGCAAAAACTCGAACACGCCCAAGCAAACTACATGATCCATCGATTTTTCGGGGAAAGGAAGGTGCTCGATATCGGCCCGGCAGAGATTCACGTCTGGGTCGTTCGCAAAGCGGCGTTTTGCAAAACTCAACATCTGCGGCGAAAAGTCGACCCCCACCACGCGAAAGCCCAAGTGACGCAAGGTCGAGATTTCTGCGCCTGCGGCGCAGCCAATATCCAAAATGCGGCCACTCTCTCCAGCCAGCATGGATCGCACAATGGCCAACTGGAAGCGGAAGTATGGTAGGTGCTCGCGTTCGATGGCATAGTGATCCGCAGCATGTTCGAAGACTTCGAGGGCCTCGCCCTTTATCTCTTCAGGCAGGCTCTGGCCTTTATGTTTAGAGGCCATCGAAATCCCCTAGCGTCAGTTGCCAGGGGGCCTCGGAAAAACGGGAGGCGTTAATCTGAGGATCCAGAAAACGCATGGCGACGTGAAGATGCGGTGTGGCCACTAACGGACAAGCGCGCTTTAGAGCTCGCGCGCTGGCAGGAAGCGCACCTATCTGAGGTGTCCACGCGTAAATCCGCTGCACACCTTTGGCAAACATGGCCTCCATGGCAGAACGCAACAGTGCCGCGGCAGCTGGCGCATCTTCTGCATCCGTGAATAGATCAACGATATACCCCACTGGTTCCGATTGCTGGATGAATACGGTCACGTAGCCGGCGGCGTCACCGCCCCGGTACGCCACCCACAACTGAAATGGTGTAGGACAGTCGGCATAGCGCCAATTCAGATATGAACTATCTCGGACGAGCGCAAACGAGTATTGACGGCATGATCTTTTCCACAGTTCGTCCATTTCTTGGCCGAATCGGGCTACCTGTTTTACCGTAACGGAGTTCATTGCAGATGGCAGAACGCGCCGGAGAGCCAGCCAATCCAGCCCCAAAGCACGCAGCACGGTGGGCGCCACTCGGAGCTTTCGATGAATCACACTACTTGGCGTCACATAGCGGCGTTCATCGATTCTTTGAACTTCCGAGAAAGAAAGGCCGGTAGTCAGGATGGGGAATGAACTGTCGTTGGGCCGGACATACGCGAAAGTCGCGCCGCGCCTCAAAGATTCTTCGCAGACCATGTTTATGAGTTTTGAGAACAGGCCTCGTTTGCGATATTCGGGCGCCGTGATGAAATCGCCTAATTCGAATGCCAGAACGACTTCGGATCCGATTTGAACTCGCTTCGGCATGCCAGCGACAAGACTGATCACACGCTGCCCTTCCATTGCAATACCAACCGCTGCATCGCCGACAGGATTCGTGAAATACTTCCAGCAGCAGAAGTCGGCGACTGTTTGACCAGGAAAGCGTTGCTGAAAGAGCGGTCCTGCGAGGTCCGGGAGCAGACGTCCGACTGCGTCTAGGTCATCTCGGGTCGCTAACTGGATTCGGCCGCTAAAGCCGGTTGTCATTAGTATTCTTATACCATCATTTAAAAATCAGCACTGGAATTTGCGTTTTGTCGAGTACGGTTGTATTTCCTTTATGGGTACACGCCCGATTACGCGGTTCTCCCTGTTGATCCGATCTAATCCGCGAGGCTTCGCTGATTTACCTGGAAATTCCGACTCGGCACTCACATGTGCAAGCCCACGAGCAATTCGGCGCCGTAGCGAAGATCGAGGGTCTCGGAGAACGGCACTCGGCGCAGGGACATAGGGTCAGAGCGTTTGGTGTTGAGCCCCCAAGTAGTAGTGACTGCAGAATCGTATCCCGCCGCCCGAACCGCCTTCAAGGCGGCGTCGCCAATGTCGATGTCGCGGCCATTGGGATAGCAGAAGTGGTGCACCGGGAAACCAAGGCGTTCCTCGATGACTTCTTTCGCGCCGCGAGTTTCACGTTCAAGCTCGCGAGGCTCGGAAACGCGGGAGAGAATCGGATGAGTCTCGGTGTGACAGCCGATTTCGACGCCCTCGGCGGCGGCGGCGCGCAGATCGTTCCAGCTCATCGCAGCGAAATGCGTGGGCGGTTCGGCAGGAATGTCAACATGACAAAGCGCTCCGAATCTGGCTACGAATTCGAGGCGCGCGTGATTCGGCATCACTTTGAGGGCTTCAACCAGCGTAGTGTGGGCGGCGAAATTCCTCTCTTCCGACCCGAGTAGGAACTCGAAAGTCCTTCCGTCCACCGCCACCTGGAGGGACCTGCGCGGGGTATGTTCCAGCGCGAATTCGATCTGATCGAACCATAGCCATAGCCGGCCGCCCGAGAATCCGGAGACGATGTAGACCGTGGTCGGAATGTGATACTTCCGAAAGATGGGGTGGCCATAGTCCAAGAAGTTTTTGTAACCGTCGTCGATGGTAACTGCGACCGCGTTTTGGGGAAGGAGGGATTGCCCATCGAGGGCACTGCTGACGCGGGACAGGGCAATCGGCTCAAAGTAACGTGCGATGTGCTCGCAGATGGCTTCGGTGTTCGCACAACTGGAAGCAGTGAATTTGTGGAACATGAGGATCCGGAACTGGGAGCGGTGCCGCCAGCGTAGAGCCGCCAATCCACCTAGGTCATGCAGAGCTATTCTCGTTGCTTTTTTCCAGAGCATAATTCGATTCGTGCGGAGATTGTGTACTCGTCGCGCCACTCATCTGGCAAGTTGGATTCTACGCTGTGGCGTCCGACTTAGCGGAATTTTAGCACATGCAAAGAAGCCACTGACCCCTAGTAATATTGCGCAAAGCGTTTGCCGTTCGCCTTCGATTCTGCTGAAGGAAGGATAAGGACGTTGGCGGCCGGTCCACTGAGCTCGCGGAACGAGCGATGAGCCATTTTTGAGTTCTCGAACAAATCACGCACACGTCCAAGTACTGAATCTCTGAGTGGACGTTGGAGACCGGAAATCGACTTGGCTCAGCGAACTCCGACCTCGATATAATTGTGCGGCCAATCTTCGCGTCTGAAGACTCTTGAGTCGTAGCGAAGTTCGGAAATTCGAGGACATCATGAAAAACTATCGGCAATTTTACATTAACGGGAGATGGGTCGATCCCACGCAGCCTCACGACTTCCAATGCGTTAACCCGGCCAACGAAGAACTTAGCGCGACAATTTCGTTGGGCGCTGCAGCCGACGTAGACGAGGCCGTCACCGCGGCCAAACGCGCGTTTGTTTCCTATTCAGAGACATCAGTAGATCACCGTTTAGCACTGCTGCAAGCCGTTGTGGAACGTTACCGGTCGAGAATTGACGAGATGGCAGAGACCATTTCGTTGGAAATGGGCTCTCCCATATCACTCTCACGAGCGGCGCAGGCTCCCGCGGGATTACGTCATCTTTCAGAGATGGTTAATGTGCTCGCGGAATTCAAGTTTGAAGAAGTCAGGGGAACTACGCTCATGCGAAAGGAGCCGATTGGGGTTTGTGGTCTCATCACACCGTGGAATTGGCCGATGAACCAAATCGTTTGCAAGGTGGCGCCGGCGCTTGCCGCTGGGTGTACGGTGGTCCTCAAGCCAAGCGAGTTTGCGCCGCTGTCCGCGTACCTGTTCGCGCAAATCCTCGATGAGGCGGGCATTGCGGCAGGCGTCTTTAATCTGGTCAATGGGGAGGGCACGACTGTGGGCTCGGCGATTTCCTCCCACCCGGGTATAGACATGGTTTCTTTCACGGGTTCCACGAGAGCTGGCGTCGCTGTCGCTAAGTCTGCTGCGCCTACGGTGAAGCGTGTGACGCAGGAACTTGGAGGCAAATCGGCCTTCATAATCCTGGATGACGCAGACCTCGAGCGTGCCGTCACAGAAGGCGTTAAGGCGTGTTTTCGCAATTCGGGTCAATCGTGCAACGCACCTACTCGTCTGCTCGTTTCGCAGTCCAGGATGCGCGAGGCGGCTATTCTCGCGAAGCAGGCGGCCGAGCGAATCGTAATCGGCAATCCGTTCGCACTGGACACAAACTTAGGACCCCTCGCAAACAAGGCTCAGTTTGAAAAGGTGCAGCGGCTGATTCAACAAAGCATTTGCGATGGCGCTGAACTAGTGACGGGTGGTCTGGGTCGGCCGCAAGGTCTCACGAGAGGCTACTTTGTCAAGCCAACTATATTCACGAATGTCCGCCCCGGGATGACGTGCGCGCGCGAAGAGATCTTTGGGCCAGTACTATCGATCATGGCCTACGAAGATGAGGAAGATGCCATTCGAATTGCAAACGACACGCCCTATGGGCTCTCGGGTTACGTGATGTCAGCGAACATCGAGCGGGCGCGGCGGATTGCAAAGGAAATTAGATCTGGCAACGTACACATAAACGGTGCACCGCTTGATTTCGGAGCCTCTTTTGGCGGTTATAAACAGTCGGGCAACGGCAGAGAATGGGGAGAGGCCGGACTAGAAGAATTCCTGGAATTGAAATCCATTTTTGGCTATGCGGTCTAATCTGCTCGATCCTGATACTTAGATATACCTCTTGGTTAGACCTAGCTTGCAACGAACGTAGAGGCTGGTAAGCCCGGCTACAAACACTACGCCATCATGTTGCGAATTCCGGCCTGACCAAGTTGGAATTCATCGTGGAGAGTGGTGAGCGCCGCCTTCATATCCTTTTTCTGGAGGATAAATGAGATGTTGTACCCTGAGGAAGTATGAACGGCCGCTTTGGCGGGCACATTAACGCCGCGCAAAGCATCGAGTGCGCGCTGCGTAACACCCGATATACTAGCTATATTCCCGCCCACAAGGGTTATGATCGCGACGTTCGGCTCCTGGCTGATCCCTTCACGCTCTTCAAGTGTGGCGTCCGCCGTGAACTCGCGGCGCACTACTTCCATGGCTCGGTGGGCGAGTGCAGAGGGAACGATGAACCAAAGATTGTTTTCCGAAGATGTTTGCGAACTCAACAGCACATCCGACCGAGCGGCGGTCAAGGCCGCTAACGCACGGCCTACAACATTGGGTCCTCCGGTAATTCCTAGCTCGATGGTAATCAATGTTGCTTCGCTCATTACCGACAAGGCCATCACACCTTCCACGATTGCGGTTTCCCTAGGAATGATCTTTGTGCCTTGCCCGTCGGGCGCAAAAGTATTGCGGACCCAAACTGGAACATTGTGCTGCATCACGGCCCGAAGAGTTTTTGGGTGCAAAACCTTGGCACCGAAATACGCAAGATCAGCCGCCTCGCGATACGAGATTTCCGGGATCGTGCGCGCTGCCGAGACGATGCGCGGATCGGCAGTAAGCAGACCATCCACGTCAGTCCAGATAATCACCTCATCCGCGTCAAGAGCTGCGCCCAGGATTGTCGCGGAATAATCGGAACCGCCGCGACCGAGAGTCGTGACCGTGCCTTCAGGTGTAGCGCCAATAAAGCCGGTCACCACGGGCACAATATGCCGACGCAAGAGCGGGCGAATACGTTGTTCGCAGCGCTCGCGAGTCGGATGCATTTGGGGATCGGCGGCCCCGTGGCAGGAATCCGTAACGACGACTTCGGTGGCTTCGACTGCCTCGCTCGCCACGCCGCGATCAATCAACGCGGCGGCTAGCAGCGGAGCCATTAGGCGTTCGCCGAGGCTTGCTAACACGTCGCGAGCCTCGGGCGTCACCGCACCGGCAACGTTCGATTTCTCGCATAAGCGCTTGCCTACTTGTAGAACGTCTCGCATTTGCTGGTGTATACGGCTCCGCTCGAGGGGGGAACCGAGCAGCGAGTCAGCCGCAGCAAGATGTTGCGTGTATAGCTCATCAAAAATGGAGGCGGCACTTTCAACATCCCCGGCCTCCGAACGCGCAGCGGCCTCGATCAGCCGGTTGGTCACTCCACTCATTGCGGAGACGACCACTACAATGTCACTCTCACTCAAATTACGTTCAACGATTTCGACGACCCTTCGGATACATGAGGCGTCACCCACCGAGCTGCCGCCAAATTTCATCACTCGAAGCCGTTTGGTCTCATGGTCGACGGAATGGAGCGAAAAATGGCCCCGTTGTTGGCACTTGCGCATCGACTCAGGGCTCCACGCCCGGCGATCCGGCTTGACCTCACCTGGGCCGCTTCGCATCTCAAACTGTCTAGGTTTCTGCTCCAGTTGATCGCTCATAGATGCGGGGAGGCACTGGCAGTTATCGAGCCATTTGGTTTCACCGTGGGGGCTCCGCGGCGGGCGAATTTGCGACGGGGATTAGGATATAGGCCCACGGAGTGAACAAAGCAATCGTCGGACCAAAGGTTCTCTAGCGGTTTCGGCGCTCGCTATTGCATTTAAAAAAAGACATTTAGGCTGTTGAGCACTCTCGAGCAAACTCTAGAATCAGAGCCGTTAGAGAAACCAACTTCGTAAATATGGGAATTGATTCTCCCCACTCCTGGAAGCCAGGAGTCCTATATCTCTTGCCTTAAAGGCAAAACAATTTCCCTTAATCAACCTAATGTTGTGCAAGATCAGTTTTTTTCAATTGCTTAGCCGAGCGATCGATGGCTAACCAATTGCACAGGCTTCATCGGAATAGTTTCAACAAGGGCGGCCCGCCCTAATGGATAAGTCCTTACAAGCCTTAAGGTTAAGGAGCTGACGGATGTGCGGCATCGTGGCCATGTTTTCTCCCCATCGCCCAATCGCTCAAGAGGCGCTGGAAAATGCTATCAAGAGCCTACATCATCGAGGTCCTGACGGGCAGCGCCATTGGATCGCAGAAGACCGTCATGTGGCTCTCGGGCACGCCCGCCTGAGTATCATCGATCTCACCACAGGGGACCAGCCGATTGCCAACGAAGACGGCAGCTCCCGGATCGTCGTCAATGGCGAGTTCTATGGTTACGAGACCGTTCAGAAGGAATTGAAAGAGGCCGGTCATCGACTTCGGACCCGCTCGGACAGCGAAATCGCCTTACATCTATACGAGGATGTCGGCGCTCACTGCTTGCACCAATTGCGCGGCGAGTTCGCCCTAGTACTGTGGGATGGCGTAAATAAAAGCATCTTTGCAGCTAGAGATCGGTTTGGTATCAAGCCTATTTTCTATGCATTCCATGAGGGGGTACTTTACCTCGCATCGGAGGTAAAGTCTCTCTTCGCTGCGGGCGTCCCAGCCGCTTGGAACCATGAATCGGTGTACTATTCCTTCGAATTCGGGGGACATCAATCACGAACCCTCTTCAAGAATATTTTCCAGATACCCCCGGGCCATTATCTGGTGGCCAACGAGAGTCATTTTCAGTTGTACAAGTATTGGGACCTCAATTACCCGAAGGAAACAGAAGCTGGCCCCGTGTGCTCCGATGCCGAATACGCCGAGGAGTTCGTCCATGCGCTTGACGAGGCCGTCCGGCTACGCTTGCGTGCTGATGTTCCAGTCGGCTGCTACCTCAGCGGCGGCGTGGATTCCAGCGCAATTCTCGGACTCGCAGCTAAGCACCATCCAAATCCCATTCATGCCTTCACCTTGAGTTTCGACCGGCCAGAATATGACGAATCGACTGTTGCGCGGGAAATGGCGGCCAAGGTAGGGGCCGAATTCATTCCTATTCCCATCCGCCAGGATGAAATCGCCGACAACTTTGCCAACGCGATTCAGCAGGCAGAAGCACTCTGCGTGAATGCACATGGAATCGCCAAGTTCGTTCTGAGCCGAGCCGTGCGCGATGCTGGATACAAAGTCGTTTTGACTGGAGAGGGGTCGGATGAAATCCTGGGCGGCTATTTACATTTTCGCCGGGACATGTCCATTCACCATGGGAACGGACATGGTCCCGAGCAAGTAGGATCTAGTGCCCAAGGGTTCGAAGGATTCAGACGAGAATTGTCAGGGCCTTCGAATGGATACAAGCGATCGTTGGATGGAATCAAACGACTGTTGGGCTTCGTCCCTGGTTGGATCGAAACGTCTGCATCCCAATCAGCCAGGTTCCATGACGTGCTTTCGAGCGACTTCGTTCAAATGTTTAAGGGCCAGGACGGGTTTCGCAGCTTCTTTGATGACGTTGACTTTCAGGGCCAATTGGCTGGCCGCCATCCCTTGCATCAGTCACTCTACCTCTGGACGAAAACTAGGCTTCCCAACTATCTTCTTACACTACTGGGCGACCGCATGGAGATGGCACATTCCATCGAGGGCCGCGTGCCTTTCCTCGACCATCACCTTGTCGAGTTGATCCGCTCTCAACCTGTTACGCAGAAGATCCGCGGTACGTCGCAGAAGTACGTACTCAGGGAATCGATGCGAGGAGTGATCACTGAGACAGTTTACCACCGCCGCAAGCACGCGTTCCTTAGCCCTCCGGCAGCACACAACCCACAGGGAAAACTGACTACCCTCATACAGGATATGCTTCGAGGGCCAGCGCTTACTTCACTACCATTTTTCGATCGAAAGAAGGTTCTGAGTATCCTCGATAACCTTTACACGGTTGGCGGGTCAGGTGTCGCGGATGATCAAAACTTGATGGTATTACTAAGCGCTTGCGTCTTACATAAGCACTTTCAGCTATCTCTCTGAGTATCGGATACGCGCTTCAGAATACATTTCAGCTTTGCTCAAAGCAGAGGTTAATTGCCCCGTTTTGACTGGCCCTGAAGTCGAACAGGCATGCCGTTACGTTCGCTACCTTTGAATTACAGCAGCAAAACGGGGAAATGCAAACAGGGTTTATATTGTGGAAAATTTGTTCCACTCGATCATAACTGTCAACGAATCAGGAGCGTTGGGCATCCGGTTCAAGTAACACAAATGATTGTTCTTAGCAAAGAGGCACCAAGCCGACCCAGAGGCAAGAAATTACCCCAAAACTACCACCATATTCCGTAACTCATTTATGCATAAATACTTAGCTCGTATAGAGCTTCGGCCAACAGCGTCGGTTAAGAAGCCCTCGCGGATGGTGCAAAAAGTGCACTTCCTCTGCAGTTGCGCACTATCTATTGGTCTGCTGCCCAAGTCTCATTCATGTGTTTGAAAGCAAATCCTCGAGGAAAGCACTCTTATCCAAGGAGCCTAATCCATACATGCTAGACGTCGTCATCATTGGCGCGGGTCCATACGGGCTTTCAATGGCCGCCTATTTTCGGGGCCATGGTATTCCATTTCGGATTTTCGGGCGCCTTATGGACAGTTGGTCGGCGCACATGCCCAAAGGCATGTTTCTCAAATCAGATGGTTTCGCTTCCAACATATACGATCCTGACGGTGGCTTTACGCTGGAAAGATTCTGCGCCGACCGCGGGATCGGGTATTCCGACACTGGAAGGCCGGTTAGCTTGGACACGTTCGTTGCGTATGGACTCGCCTTTAAGGAACGGATGGTACCGGAGCTCGAAGACAAGGTCGTCGTGGAGCTAGACCGTCTGCCAAATGGATTTCGTTTGAGGCTTGAAGATGGCGAGGTGGTCTCAAGCCGTCGGGTCGTGCTGGCCGTGGGGATCACCCACTTCGAATATGTGCCGGATAATTTGGCGACCCTGCCACCGGAATTTCTATCCCACAGTTCCCGTCATCGTGATCTCGAGGTTTTTCGCGGGCGTAAAGTGGTCGTGATCGGTGGCGGCGCTTCGGCTCTCGATCTGGCAGGGTTGTTGCGCGATGCCGACGCCGACGTGCAGCTCGTCGCACGTCGAAAGACTCTGAAGTTTCACACAAAGCCATCGGGCAAGCCACGTTCTTGGTGGCAGCGGATTCGGAATCCACAATCAGGGCTTGGTCCGGGCTTGCGCTCGCGGTTTTTCGCTAACGCCCCGATGCTGTTTCATTATTTGCCGGAATCGCTTCGTCTGCACATTGTCAAGACTCACCTAGGTCCGTCAGGCGGATGGTTCACGCGAGACAAAGTTGTGGGAAGAATGCCTCTGCTACTCGGCTATACGCTGGAAGTTGCTCAGGTCCAAGGCGACAAGATTCTTCTCGGCCTCCGGTCAATAGAGGGCAGTAAATGTGAAATCCTTGCAGACCATGTGATAGCAGCGACCGGCTATCGAGTCGACACATCCCGCTTGAAATTCCTCAGCGCTTCCATTCAGGGACGACTTGAGAAGACTCACGGCTCGCCTGTGCTGTCTTCCAGCTTCGAATCGTCAATCCCAGGGCTCTATTTCATTGGGGTCGCCGCCGCAAATAGCTTTGGACCCCTGATGCGTTTTGCTTTCGGCGCCGGCTTTACCGCCCGCCGAGTCACAAAAACCATAATGGCGTCGCGTTTAAGCGAATACGCGTCGGTTACTGCTCCGAGTGTAGTCACCATCGCAAAATGATGACAGCAAACCTACAGTCCCGTTTCGATATGGCGCTACCAACGCCCAGGCTGACGCAAGCATGAACAGAGAGACACTTGCGATTCACGCGGGCTATGAAACCGAACCTACAACGAAAGCGGTAGCTGTCCCGATCTACCAGACAGTAGCCTTCGAATTCGACAGCGCCGATCACGGAGCGGCTCTGTTCAATCTAGACGTTCAGGGAAACATCTACACTCGGATTGGGAATCCCACGAATGCCGTACTTGAGAAGCGGGTCGCAGCGCTCGAAGGGGGCGTTGACGCGCTCAGCGTGAGCTCAGGGATGGCCGCCGTCCACTACGCGCTCGTCAACATTGCGGAGATCGGCAACAATATCGTTTCCCTGCCCCAACTCTACGGAGCCACCTACACACTTCTTGCGCACATTTTTCCCAAGCAAGGAATTACAACGCGATTTGCAGAGAGCGACCATCCTGATGCAGTCGAAAAGCTTATTGACGAGAACACTAGGGCCGTTTATTGCGAAAGTGTTGGAAATCCGGCCGGGAACATTCCCGACATCGAAGCGTTGGCACGTGTGGCACACAAACACGGCGTGCCCTTGATCATCGACAACACGATGGCCACTCCGATCTTATTGAGACCGATCGAATATGGCGCCGATGTGGTGGTGCATTCCATGACGAAATTCATGGGAGGGCACGGCACAACATTGGGTGGAATGATCGTCGACGCCGGGCAATTTCCCTGGCGCGACCACCCTAAGCGCTTTTACATGCTGAACCAGCCCGAAATCGCCTATCACGGTGTGATCTATACCGAGCATTACGGCGCAGCCGCCTTTGTTGCGCGGTGCCGCACGGTATGTCAGCGGAATACCGGGGCGACGCTTGCGCCCCTGAACGGTTTCCTATTACTACAGGGCATCCAGACCCTGGCCTTGCGCGTGGAACGCCACGTGGAAAATGCGTGCAAGGTCGCAGAGTACCTACGCGGCCATTGCAAGGTGGAATGGGTCAATTACTCCGGCTTTTCCGACAGTCCCCTATACCCGCTCGCGCAAAAGTATATGGGCTCGCGTCGCTGCTCGGTCTTTACGTTTGGGGTGAAAGGCGGTTTCGACGCCGGCCGGAAATGCTTCGACGCTCTGCGGCTGTTCAAGCGCATGGTCAATATGGGCGATGCCAAATCTCTCGCGTGTCATCCGGCATCCACGACGCATCGGCAATTAACCGTGGAAGAACAAAAGAAGGCAGGTGTGACACCGGAGATGATTCGGCTAAGTGTGGGCATCGAGCACATTGACGACATTATCGCCGATCTGGAGCAAGCGCTCGCGGCGGCATAGTGAAGATTCCGAGATCGCAGCAATTATCGGCTTGGGAGGCGTCCTATGGCACTAATTTTAGACGAACACCGGATTCCCAGGGTTTGGGCCGAGAAGAATTCTCGCCAGGAGAGATCAATCGCTAGCGATAAGAGGAGATCCGAGTGCATTAATCTTGCCTTGATCAACAACATGCCCGACGCAGCCTTGGAGGATACGGAGTTGCAGTTTTTCCAGCTCCTCGAGGCCGCCGCCGCTGATCTTCCCGTTTTTCTCAGGCTGTACTCCCTTCCCCAGCTAGAGCGAAGTGACCGAGCACGGCAGCATCTTGCGAGCTTCTACTCCGATATCGAAGATCTTTGGAACGGCCGCTTGGACGGCATCATCGTCACAGGCACCGAGCCGCGTCGACCGAACCTGCAGGACGAACCCTACTGGCCTGCCTTGGTCAATCTTTTTGGCTGGGCCCAGGACAATACTGTCTCAACGGTATTATCGTGTTTGGCGGCGCACGCGGGAGTTCTCTACAGCGATGGGATTGAGCGCCATCCGCTGAGCCGCAAACAGTGCGGCGTCTTTCCGTTCAAGCCAGCCTGCGGACACGCTCTGACGGCAGGTATGCCGGACGTAATACATATTCCACATTCTCGGTGGAACGAACTCCCTGAAGACGCGCTGCTATCGTGCGGCTATCGCCTTCTGACTCAATCAACTGAAGCGGGCGTCGATCTGTTTGTGAAGAAGAAAGGTAGAAGCCTATTCGTTCACTTTCAGGGTCATCCAGAATATGAGCCGCAGACCCTTTTTAAAGAATACCGAAGAGACGTCCGGAGATTTCTGAAAGGCGAGCGAGAGACGTATCCTTCGATGCCGCACGAATATTTCGACTCGGCAACCACGCAACTTCTGACTGATTTCCGAGAGAAAGCGATGGTTGACCGCTGCGAAGAGGTGCTGCCAACTTTTCCAGAGGTCGCAAGCGAAACCATACAGAACAAATGGCGCCCGTCGGCCATCTGCGTCTATCACAATTGGCTTCGATATGTGGCTTCAAAAAAGGCGGAGGCATCCGCAGCTGCCACATTCGTTCGTATGAAATGGGCGGTTCACCCCTCAACCCGAAACCATGTTCAACGGCCGTGATCGAAGATATTGTTTCCGAGATACTCTCCTCGCTTCCCACGCGCATTAGCGACGTTGTGACGCAGTGGGCGGAACGCACGCCTGGTCATCCCGCCCTAGTAGAATCCTCAGGCACTTGGACGTACCGGCAACTCGCGGAGTCGGTCGCAGAAGCCAAGGTCTGGCTCGGCCACTGTGGCATACGTCCGGGTGATCGGGTGATGGTCGTGTCGGAGAATTGCCGTGCGTTTGTCGCCATACTTTTGGCATTGTCCAGCATAGATGCCTGGCCGGTACTCGTGAACCCAGTCCTTTCCGCCCGTGAGATCGACCAGATCCGCGATCATTCGGGCTCCCGCCGCGCAATCTACATAACCAGTGTCTCTCCGCATGCCGCGCAACACGCCAAGCGCCATGGTGCCGCAGTCGCGAAAATAGGTTCGTTGGGCCCGCTCAGCCTGGGTCCGCTGAATGAAGATGTCGAGCCCGAGATTCTCGAGGGGGACAGCGGAAATAACGTCGCTGCGTTGATTTATACTTCCGGCACAACCGGTTTACCCAAGGGCGTGATGCTTAGCCATCGCAACGTGCTCTTCGTGGCGGCCGTTTCTGCAAAAATTCGCTCTCTTTCTCCCGACGATCGTTTCTTCAGTGTGCTGCCAATGACCCACGCAGTCGGTCTTTCGGTCGTGCTCCTAGGGACCTTGTTCAGCGGCGCTACACTTTATCTCTCGTCCCGTTTTGATCCCGTTGCCACGGTTGCAACACTCAAAACGGACCACGTGACTGTGATGCTCGGCGCACCTGCCATGTTTTCACTGTTACTCAGATATGTACGATCAAAAGGGATCCGTTCGTTCGAAGTCCCTTCGCTTCGCATCATTGCTTCCTCCAGTGCTCCGCTCGACCCTGAGCTAAAGAAGGATGTCGAGAGCTTCTTCGGGATGGTTCTTCACAACGGTTACGGCGCGACGGAATGCTCACCGACAATTGCCCAAACTCGCGTCGAATCCCCGAGGACCGATACGGCCGTGGGTCGCGTATTTCCCGGAGTTCAAGTCAAACTGGCCGGCCCCGATCGCCAGCCAGTGATCGAAGGAGAGATCGGTGAGGTGTGGGTTCGCGGCCCCAACGTGATGAGGGGTTACTATCGCGCCCCCGAGGAAACGGCATCGGCCATTGACGCGGAGGGTTGGTTCAACACTCGCGATCTAGCCCGATTGGAGGGAGAAAATCTGTTCATCGTAGGACGTACGAAGGAACTCATCATTCGGTTCGGGTTCAACGTCTACCCAGTAGAAATCGAGGCAGTTCTGAATGCTCATCCTGCGGTCGTACGATCCGCGGTGATCGGCCGATCTTCGAAGAGTACCGAAGGCGATGAGGAGGTCATTGCGTTCGTACAACTGGCGCCGGGCTCAAGCGTCTCCAGCACTGAGTTGTCAGAATACGCCGCCGCGTACTTGGCTCCGTACAAGCGACCCTCCCAAATCTTGCTCGTTTCCGCAATGCCGCTCACTCCGACTGGAAAAATCGTGAAGGATGAACTTGCGAAGATGGCCCTTCTCAACAGCCACGCAGCGTCGGCCGCAAGGACGCAGTTATAACCTGACTTCAATCAAACTAGGTCCGTCACTTTCGAATCCTGCGCGCAGCACTTTTCCGAACTCAGCAAGCGAAGCGACATGCGTCCCAGGCATGCCCATGCCCTTCGCTAACGATGTCCAATCGAGGGTCGGCCGGTCGATCTCAAATAGACTCGATGCGGAAGGGCCGGGGTTGCCGAGTCCGAAACTCGCAAATTCGCGCTGAAGAGCCGCATACACGCGGTTGGCCAGAACCACGGTCGTCACGTTCAAACCTTCGCGCGCCATGGTCCATAGCGCTTGCACCGTGTACATCCCGCTGCCGTCGGCGGTCAAACACAAGACCCGGCGAGCCGGACAGGCAACCGCTGCTCCCACTGCCAGCGGCATAGCGATACCGATCGAACCACCAGTGCACGCGAGCCAGTCGTGCGGCGGAGCTCCCCGCGCGGCTGCCATCATGCCGCGACCTGCACTCATCGATTCGTCTGCGACGATCGCGTTTTCCGGCAGGAGTGCTCCCACAACTGCGGAGAGCCCGGACAGCGTAATATCGCCGATTGGAAATGGTGGTCGTTCTAGCTTCTGCGCCACAATTTGCCTTCCGGGTGAAGCCAACGCCGCCTCGAGTGCATCGAGGGCCCCTACATAACTTTCTCCCGGACTCGCCAGCACATGGATCTCGCACTCGGGCGATGTAGCCACGCTATTCTTGTTTGGATGAGCGAAATAGGCGACCGGGGCTCGGGCACCCACCAAGATAAGCTGGCGAAACTCTTTCAGCAGTTCCACCGCCTGCTCGAGAATGTAAGGAATGCGATCCACTATGGGACGCCCTGCGCCGCGTTCGATGCGCGTGAAGGGGTACGGAGCCAAGAGATGGGCGCCCGTGGTCGCCGCGATCCGCCCGGCCGCCATCAAACCCTCACCGTAGAGTGCATTGCCACCGAGCAGAAGCGCAGTCTTCAAGCCCGCACTAAGCATGGTCGCAGCGTATTCTATATTCTCGGTGGGAGGGATCGGCGGATTGGGCACAGCCGGGACCGTTGCGACCTCGCCGCCATCATTCCAGGCAACGTCAGCTGGCACGATCAGCGTCGCAATCTGTTCTGGAGCAGTGCGCGCAGTGACGAGGGCATCGGCCGCATCGCGCCCCAACATCGCTGGCGCCGGCGATGTTCGCAGCCAGCTAGCGTATGGTCGAGCAATCGCCTCGATATCAGATGTCAGGGGCGTGTCATGGCGGAGATGGTAAGTCGCATGCTGTCCGACAAGGTTGACGATGGGTACTTGCGCGCGGCTTGCGTTATGCAAATTCGCGAGTCCGTTTCCTAGACCCGGTCCGAGATGTAATAGAGTGCACGCCGGTTTTTCCGCCATTCGAGCGTACCCGTCTGCGGCCCCCGTCACAACTCCTTCGAAAAGGCCCAGCACGCAACGCATTCGTGCCTGGCGGTCCAATGCAGCAACCAAATGAATCTCTGAAGTTCCAGGGTTTGCAAAACAAGTATCCACTCCTCCTGCAAACAGCGTGCGAATTAAAGCATCGGCGCCGATCATCTACTTACGTGCTTCGAGCGCTTGTGACGTTTCGGCGCATGGTCGCTTGCCTGTGAGTTCGCCGAATCGGTGGTTATGATGCGCACAATGTGGCCTTCAAGTGACGGTTTAGCACTGACGCCAAGGCTTCGAAGTGCACCGTGAGCATTCCCAGATGATCGCCAGGAACGCTGTCGATATGAAAATCGGGCGCCAGCGGGGTCCAAACTGCGGCCGGGTCATCGGGGAATCTAGATGGCACCGCCGCTCTGATGAATTGTATGCGGCCGGCGTAGGGGCGCGGCTGGTAGCGCTTCAGGGCAGTAAGCGCCTGGTCATGGACTCGCTGCCAATGCGGAGCGAAGGAAGCTCCAGCCGGTGGACTGTAGAGCCCGGCCTTAGCGAGCTCTGCTGCCGATGGCTGATTCCGCCACGTGAACAGTCGCAAAGCCTTGGAGGCACGACGCATCACAACTTTTACAAAAAGGGCCATCTGTTGTTCTGTTGATAGCTGGCTTCTATATGGATACGAATCCACTAAAACCAGCAGCCCCACGCGCTCAAGCATAGCGGACAGCCGCTGGGCTATCTCTAGAACTACTAACCCGCCGAGGGAATAGCCAATGAAATAGTAAGGACCTTCGGGCTGAAGCCCCTTGATTGAATCGAGATAGAATTGGGCCATATCTTCGATGCGGTCGAACGGCGTCCTCGCTCCATCGAGACCGCTTGCCTGCATTCCATAAATCGGATTTGGCGCCTCGATATTCCTGACTAACTGGAACAGCTCCATTACACTGCCCCCTAGACCGTGGGCAATGAAAATGGGCGGGTATTCTGTGCCGGACTTCAAAAGGACTAAAGGGGGGAAATGCAAAGGCTCAGGATGCTCCATCAGAGATGCTAACTCACCGAGGGTTGGAGCCTGATAAATCCGCGTGGGCGGTAGGTCTCGGCCGTAGACGCGCGCGATTTCGGCAAACAACTCGATGGCTAGGCCGGGATCGCCGCCGAGATCGAAGAAGTTTTCGTGTGCGCTGAGGGAAGAACGTTTCAGCAGGCGTCGCCAGATGCCGCTCAGCATATCGAGTGTGTTGGCTGTCTGAATAAGTGTCACGGCAAATTTATCGGATCGACAGGCCTGACCTCCGGCCGCGTCAGTCACTTACGCGAGCTGCATTCCAAAGCGGGCGCTGGCGATCCCGCATGCGCGAACTCCCAATAAAGGGCACGCGCCCGGGTATACAGAGGGCCAAAAGGAAGTGGTCGGTCATCGATCTTATTCACAGGGGTAACTTTCGAATAATTTCCGGTGGAAAAGATCTCGTCGGCACTCTGGAAATCCTTGTAAGCGAGGGCCTTCTCCACCACGTTGACACCTGACTCCCGCAGCAGCCCGATCACACGCCAGCGCGTAATACCTGCCAAGAAGGTTCCGTTCGGGATGGGTGTGAAAACCACTCCGTCTTTCGCCATGAAGATATTCGAAGTAGCGAGTTCGGCAACGTTGCCCACCATGTCACAGGAGACCGCGTTATCAAATCCCCGGCTTTGTGCTTCGAATAACATTCGTGCGTTATTCGGATACAGGCATCCAGCCTTGGCATCCACTGGCATCGTATCGAGGGTTGGCCGCCGAAAAGGTGACAACGTTACCGAGAAGCCTTTGGGCTGCCGCATCGGCGCTTCGTAAATCGTGAGACACCACCGAATCGATTCCGGATCGTGAGCCTGCACCCACGGCCCCTCTTTCTCCGCCCAATACATGGGCCGAATGTAGAGCGCGGCATCTTTATCGAAACGTGAAAGGCCTTCGCGTGCTAGATTTACCCACTCGTCGGTCGATACCGTCGGTTTCAGGAACAGCTTCCGCGCAGAATCATTGACGCGCGCGCAGTGGAGATCGAGATCGGGGGCAACTCCCTCGAACGCTCGTGCCCCGTCAAACACCATGGAACAAAGCCACGCTGCGTGTGTGCGAGGACCCATGATCGGCACGTTGCCTTCATGCCAATCATTTTCGAAAAATGTCCATGTTTTGGACCAGTTTACGGCCGCCATTCGCCTACTCCTCCGCTGTAAACTCGAATCGTGCGCCTAGGGCCTACCCCCCCGGGTTCAGGATCGACGATTCTAACCCCACCGTGCTTGCCACGAGATTATCCGACCTAAACACAATTATGCACATAACAGACCACTCTAATCTGGATATTCTATTGTTAACACAGGACTTATTGTAATAGTTTGGCAATTCGGCTGGGGGCGTCACGTTATGTGGAAATATTTTTCTCAAATATGGATCCAGCTTGGACTGAGCAACACTCAGGCCGCAGTTCAAACTCCTCTCGTTCGGTCCTGAGGATTTCTCATTGTCAAATCCGGCCGGAGATCCAAGCGCCTCGTTCTACTGAATCGATTGACCGCTCAGAGGTGGGAGATATGGAACGAAAAATATGTAAATGCTTTGTCCACTGAAAGTTACTGAACTGCCAGAAATTATGCAAATGGCTTGCAACGGTGACTAGGGATCGGCCCTATAACACTGCCTTGATTCGAGCCTTGCTGCTCGGTTCGCCCCGCCTCATGGTTTTTACGCGATCTGCAAACGCGGACTGAACCTACATATACACGACCGTTAGGCCCTGTCATTTACGGCTTTCGACCCTCCAACAGAAACCTTGGTCAATGGGACTGACTCCCGAACCATCGAGCTTGCTTCTGTTCGGAACAGGGCTGCTGGGCCTCGGGCTAATGACCTTCTTAGTTCGTTCGAGCTGAACTGCAACTGATGGATATTTTAGATTGGTTGTGGACAACTCCTCGCTGCAGACCGAACCAGATAACGGACATTACTGATCTCGGCTCATCTCTTTTTGGTGTGCCGCTTGTATCCTGCATAAGGAATGAGTTAGTTTCCTCACTTCGGCGATTTTCACTCCCGAGCTGAACTTGCGAGAACGGTGAACCACGGAGGGGCTTCAGGTTTGGGGTCCCCTGGTCCTAGGCTAAATTCGGTTTTGCTGAGTTGTCTGAAACCCGCCTCAGTGAATAACGTTGAGGCGGGCAGGTTACGGTCTGTGCGTACGAATCTCCCTACAAACCGGGTGGCGTCCTTCTCTGCGTCGAGAACCAAACGAAGCACCAACCGTTCGAGGCCGAAACCCATCGCGCGACAACTCATCACAAAAGAATCAAAGATTGCTTCAGTGTCTCGGCAGTCGATAATCACGACAGCCACTAGGCCAAGCTTCGAATACTTATCAGAAAGCTCGGCCACATATAGGCGGCGAAATTTGTCAGACAAGAACTCTTGAAGTTGTGCCCGGCTGTAGCGAATTGTTGTTGAGTTGAACTGATTTGTCCGTTGAATTAACTCGGCAATTCGGTTCAAATCCCGATGAGATGCCAATCCAAAGCGTGCTTCTAATCCGAGGGAAGCCATCATGGTGGGGTAGTCAACATCTTGGTTCATCGCCTGTCGGCGAGCACTTTGTGCGCGGTAGTGTTCCGTGCGAGTCCGCGCTTCTTCAGTATCGCTAACATTCGGAAAAGAAAGAAGGAATTCGAGCGAGCGCCAAGTGGAAGAAGCCGCTGAATCGAGGGTGCGGACAGACGGAAGTCTTGAATGGACGAGCCCGCGTTCTGTGGTGTTGTCATCGATAAGAACAAACGAATCGGTTCCCAGGTCAAGCTCTTTACCAGTCTCTTGGATAGATTGGATCTTAGTGTTCCAATTGATCTTCAGTAATGCGAAGTCCGAAGGTTGAAGAGCCATTTCGCTCCAGCGCACGTTGCGGGGATCATTCTTGCTGACAGCGACCAAAAGCATTCCTCGTTCTTTCAGTCGTCGTAGGAGGCGCTGACGTTCCTGGAAGTGAGAAACCTGCCCATCGGCCATTATGCCTTTCCACAGAGTGTCATCGAAGTCGACCAACAGCACTTTTGCCTTCGCGAGGTCCCGGTGCGCCATTATAATTTCAGCGTAAGCTCCAGCCAGAATTTGTCCAAATCGGCTGGTATGAAAGAATGACTGCTTGTAGATCCCTCTAGGAATAACAGCCGCCATATTATTCCGATAACCGCCCGCGGTTATTAGGAGCTGCTCGTCTATCAGAAGGGTGTTTGGAATATTCTCCGCAAGTTCGCGAATAGAGTCGTTCAGTGGTCGAAGGACCTTCCTGTGTGAACTGGAGAGTGGCGGAACGATCGGAAAATAGCGTCGAAAACGTGTCAACGGGAGTCCGCAGGCATTATGGAGAAGGATGGTGGCTTCAGTTTTCTCCCGGAGCTCAAAGATAAATCTGCGCATGAGTCCCACAATTGCCATTACACGTTCCCTAATATCGGATCGCGAAAGACGATGAGCCTCGCGCAATAATAATTGATAACGTGGCAGGCCCACGTAGGTCAGAAAGCTTAGTGCGAGTAGGTCTGTTGGATTTGACGAAAGAAATTGAATGGCTTCTTGGGTTTCGAGTTCTCTTCCCATTGCAGCGCTGAAATAGAGCATACGCATGTCTACATCGATGCCGGCAGACCTGCATTGGCCTGGTAAGAAAACGCGAACCTCGCTCATCAGGCAATCACCCAATGCAAGCAAGCGCACGGAATCACGCATGCTCGAGGACAATAATGGCGCATGAAGCTGGGCAAGTAATGTCCGCAACATGGATGCGTCCTCGGGGGCTGCGCAAGCCTGTCTTACGATCGTATCCTCATCCGAAGGAATCACCTCGGAAAAAAATAACTTGCGAACCGAGATGTCGGCACGATGAGGGGCATAGCGGAGCCGTTCGTCGAGATACACATCACGGTAATAGGTCTTCCCCGTCTTTATAAATGCGGTCAGCAGATTCAATAACGGTGTTAGGAAAAAATGGACGAGAGTTTGCCTATCAACATTCTCAACACCAGCGACCTCAAAACGGCGAAGGCGTGACTCCTCAAACTGGCATTCGTACCAGCGAACCAAGATCTCTGACTTTTGTGCTTCGATTAGTTGCGATAACCTTTTGCGACAAGCAGAAGAGAGTAGCTCGCCATTGACAGTCGCCTCACGATCTAAGGATGCGTCTATAGATACCATTTCTGTTGGAGGGGAGACTCGTTCACTGTACTCAATCCGCGTAGCATGATGTAGATTTAGTAATTTGCCGTAGATTTGCTTGATTCCACCCAACGAGTTTACCATGCTGTTGCGCGGAACGCTCAGCGCAGCGGTTGTTTGTATGCCGTAAACTAGAAATTGCTACTTCGCAACTCGAGGGGCGTTTGGCTAAGGTTCTTCGTTTCAGAGACCGTGAGATCCGCTTTGCTTTGGGCAAATACAATTTGGGAAAAAACGAGCCTGAAAGATGAAACCGGATGGATTAACCCAAGATGATTTTATCTCGCTGATGCGATTCGCCGTGTTCTTCGGCGACTCGGCGATCGCGTGGCGTGTCCGTTTTCCATCAACCTTCTGGCAAGTGCGCTCGTTGGCAGACGCCCCTCACATTTCTAACCGAGGGCTGGCGGATGGCATGTGATTCAAGCGAAGACTAATCCGATGCGAATCTTGTTTGCCGCTACAAATTTGCCTATCCCTGCAACCAACGGCCACGCGATACGCACCTTGTCTATTGTTCGGGCTCTGGCATCGATGGGGCACGAAGTGTATTTTACATCTTTTGTCTCTGAGCGTCGGTCTGAAGACCTCGAACCCTTACGATCATACTGCCGCATGATTGAACTAGTGGAACGAGAGGTCGTAACGATGGCTGAGCGCACCGACTACTTGTCACGAGCCGCATGTTTGCTTCGAGGAAGGCCTTACTCGATTGAACGTTTTCGCTCCGGACCAATGATGGACAAGATCGTCAACGAGCTAAACAAAGGGGAATGCGACTTAATTCTTAGCGATGGAATCTACGCACTTGTGAATATCCCGCAAACCAAGATACCGATTGCATTGAACACTCATAATGTCGAGTACGTTATTTACAAGAGGTATTTCCGGCTAGAAAAAAGTCTGCCAAGAAAACTATACGCAAGTGCTGAAGCGCATCTAGTCAAGCGCGCGGAACGTAACAGCTGTCATCGTGCGGCCGTTGCCATGGCTTGCTCGTCAATAGACGCCGAAATCCTTGGCCGTCTTCGGCCAGACTTGCATGTGTTTGTTGTCCCGAATACGGTGGATACGGATTTCTATCGTCCCACCGAGAGCAACAATATTCAAAACTGTCGCCCCCTACTGTTGTTCCAGGGAAGCATGGATTGGTACCCAAATCGCGATGCTGTGGAGTATTTTGTACGAGATACGCTGCCAATGGTGCGTGCCGAAATTCCGGACGTAAGATTTGTGGTTGCAGGGAGGAATCCTCCCGCCCGCTTTCAGGCCGAACTTACCGCCTGCGGGGGAGTCGAGTTCACGGGCACAGTCCCTGATATTCGACCCTATCTCTCTTCCGCGACCGTCGTTGTCGTTCCTCTGCGATTGGGCGGGGGTACACGAATAAAAATCCTGGAAGCGTGCGCATCGGGAAAACCTATCGTGTCCACGCGAATCGGGGCAGAAGGATTGGAGCTGGACGATGGAAAGGACATCATATTGGCAGACAGCCCGAGTGAATTGGCGCGCGCGATTGTAGCATTATTACGCGACCCCACTCGCCGCGAAGTCATCGCCCAATCCGCCAGAGCCGTTGTGATTGAGCGCTATGGTAATCGGGTTCTGGAAGAAAACATGAAAAACGTTCTCGAAAGTGTCCAGTCAAGGAAAGATGGAGTGTGACAACGAGAACCTGTATTCTGACTTAGGTTGGATCTCTTCTTTATCTTATCTGCTCTCTCTGTTTGGCGGTTAGCTCTGAGCGATCTCTCAAAAATAGTTGTCATAAACGATTGTGACGACTACGGATTTGCTTACCTCGTGGATCGCTTCACTTTGCATTATGAGCAAACAGTTGGGATTGTAGTTACACTCATTAGTCGAGATGTGTTCGAGATTTCTCTTGGAGGGCATCGCACGGAGTGGGCAAAAAGCCCGACAGCCTCTAATTCACAGAGCAGATAATATTCGGCAGGATGAAGATTCTTCAAGCGTTTGACGAAGGAGGTTTTCGTAGCGTTCGACCACTTTGCTTGTGGAGTAACTTTCCAGCATCGCCTGACGAGCCGCGTGTCCCATTCGCGAGCGCACGTCTGAATTCTTAAGGAGGTATATAAGAGCAGCGGCGATTGTCTTCGAATCCCCAGCAGGAACCAAAAAGCCCTGCTTGCCATTGGCGATCAGTTGCTGATTTGCAGGGATGTCGCTGGCAACCGAGGGAAGTCCGACCGACATTGCTTCAATTAGAGAACACGGGAACCCTTCTGAAAACGACACGAGCGCGAATGCATCTCCTACCTTTAGCCACAACGAAACATCGTCCGGATCCACGCTGCCTGCAAATCGAAGATTCCTGTCGGTGAGTTTAAGTTGTTTGGCTTGCTCCTCCAAAGCACATCGAAGAGGTCCATCGCCGACCAGCACAAGAAACGCCTCCTCTAGCTCCCGAACGACCAGTGAGAATGCATCGAGAAGGGAGGGTAATGCCTTCTCAGGTGCAAGGCGGCCACAATAGAGGACTACGAGGCCTGTATCAGGTATTCCAAACCGCCTACGCAACTCCTGCCGGACGCAGTTGCTGGGTGGAGCAAATTGGTTGACATCCACAGGGTTCGGCATCCAAAGAAGCTGTTCAGGGGCAAAGCCGTGCGCAATTGCCTCCTGCCGCATGCCCTCATTAAGGATCATTACACGCCGAGCCCAATGCTGTAACATTCGCAATTCAAAGCGGCCTGCGATTGATTTCTGCATCCGGGGCACTTCGCCGCTTCCGGCTATCTTCATCACGACGGGTTTGCCTAGCAATCGAGCGATTGGCAACCCAATGGCCAAATGAAGCCCCTGCATCAGGAAATAAACCAATTGATAGTTCCGTCGCTCCCAAATCAGCATGCACCCAACGCGGAGCGCAAATACAACATTCTTGAAGATGCCGTTCCAGTGCCTTGCGTAAATTCGTACTGGGACACCTTTAGGATCGACCCAATTCTTCACGGGAGGCATCGGCTTACCGCCTGCACATACAACCGTCACTCTATGGCCCCTGTGCATGAGGGCCTCGCAAACGCGCTGTGCTTCCAATTCTGATCCACCAATCACCGGAGGATATGAGTGGCAAATCAACAAGAACTTATAGGTGTGACCGCTGTTCGCGTTTTTCATTGATGTGGCCCATGAGCCAGAGCAGGGGCATGCGCAGCGAATTGCTCCATTTCGGAACCGCAACCGATTCGCTCCAGGATCTCCCAGCCCTTCTCCTTCCTCCTCAGAAAAGTTACGTGGTTGGTCGCATCCTCTTCTAGCGTTCGGCCCACAATCCAGATGCCACCCAGTTTGAGACTATGAAATGCCGCATTCGCGCCCTCGATAAGCTGTTCCGGGGGGAAATAGGCCTGATTCAAGATGTTCATGGTCCGCAAAACATCTATGCCGGGCGTGCGCTCAAAAACGGATAAGGCGCAGAATCGGAATTGAGGATTTACCTTGCTCAAAGAGCGAGCTCGCGGATGTATGCAACAAATTTGATCCAGCTTATATTCGTCGCCGCCCTGGGAGTTCCTCCAATCCGTGCGAAGAGCCAATCTTCGAAAGCGCCGTTTCGCGTAAATTGCAATTAGATGATTAAAGGGGAAACGAAACGGTTCGCGATGTCCGATACTGACGACGAATGGAGGCCGAACATATTGCAGAGGACTTCCGTCAGGCTCAAGGATGAACGTCTCACCACTCGAGAGCGAGATTCGGTAAAGATATAAAATTCTGTCGGACGCCTGCAGGTGGGCCCGAGGAAAAGTTTGAAATAATTCCTGGGCCCACTCGTAAGAGGTCAGACCGTGGGACATTGCGCGGTCTTGAATGCGAAGCTCGGAATTAATATCGTAGAATTCTTTGAGGATGCGCGAAGTTGCCTTGTCGACCTCCCAAAACCGATGGGGGAAAGTTAGGCGGGTTGTTCCGTTCGAAGTACGCAGACGAAGGCTGATGGCCTCGAACCTCTGAACGTCTCCTTCGGGCGCATCATCGGGTATGTCCAAAAGCCCGTAGGAAACCCCCGAGGCGCTAAGATCTTGGGATCTTATAACCCGATCGTATTGTTCTAGAGTACAGATTCCTAATCTCAACACTCTGGCTCGTCTCCTGCGTTATAGAGAGCCTAGGTCTATCGCGGAATATACCGAGGAAGAAGCGGAAGCAACTCTTGAGAGAAGTGAATCGCCTCACCTTGGGCTCGTTGGGCAGCATCTCCATCGCCTAACGGGGTGTCAATCCTGACTAAAGCCCCGTCGGAGCGATTCATTCTAATTGAATCGGCTACCAGATAAATCTTGGCCCAATACTCACTTGCAGTAATTCGGCCATGTGCTTGATACCAGTACAATACGAGTTGGCGGTCGAGGCCTTTTGCTACGATGTACCGGTTTACGCCGACCGCGCCTTCTGGTGCCGGCAGTAAAAGTCGGCCAGACTCGATGGGGGCCCATCCGGCGCCCGGAAGGCAGTTCTTCGGTGAGTGAATTGTATCGCCTGCCTGCTGACTGGGGAAATAGGCAATGAAAAGCGAGATGTACACGCCCGTTTGGGGCTGCCGGTAAACGCGGTTAAGAAATTCACCGGGCCCAAGCACTTGCAGAACGTCGTCGCCCAGGGGAACATCTTCGCCAATCCAACCTGCCAGATTTAGTGGCACGCTCTCAAGGTCCTGATGGATCGGAGTCACTTCCTTGCTGCGGGCATTCAGGAGGAGGGCCACTCCGGAAAGAAGCAGGAGTATCGGGATAAACCGCATCGATGAACGAAGTATCGCTCTCAAACCAGGCTCACTCTCGATTTCGCGATCCGCGATATGGCTATGTGAACTAGTTTCAGCATCAATATTGAGACAACAAAAATCAAGAGACCTGTGAATTCGTGAAAGAAGCCTTCCGCCTTCGCCGGGTCCCAGTATTGCGCTAGTAATCCGGTCACCGTAATGCGGGAGGCATTAGCAACCACGGCGATAGGCACCATGAAGCAAACCAGCGCCAGCCTACTCAAATTGCTCTTCTCAAACAAATAAGAATACATGCCCGCCAAGGACACAAGAGAGAGAAGAGAGCGAAGGCCGCTGCATGCTTCCGCGACCTCGAGCGACATGGACGAGAGATGGATAACATTACCCTCACGCAAAACCGGGACGGCGAGAAAGCCGAGCAGGGCAGTTGAAACGTATGAGGCCAGTAATTGTAGTTGGAAAGTAATGGGATTGAGGATTATCGCGGGAATTGGAATCGCGAGAAAGAAAAGAACCCATGGAAGTAGTATTAGTCTGAAAACCGAGACTCCCCAGAAGTAAATTACAAGACCTGCGGTGAGAAACAAGAACGAAGTTCGCGAAAGAAATGACTCCGCCCCCAAGCTTCCGACAATCAACTCGCCTGACGCAGTAATGACAACCAACAGTCCCCACCAGCACGGATGGGTAGGAGTTTCATAAATACTCCTTCGCTTCATCCAAACAATGAGGGCGCAAAACGGCAAAAGCGCAAAGCCATGCGAATAGTTTGGATCGTTCCGCCAATTTGTCAGCAAGGTACCGAATATGCGGCCGTAAATGAGCGCAAGAAGCAGAAAAACGGAAGCCCACTGCAGCCACGTGGAATTCTCAGATAGTGAGTCGGAGGCTGCAGTTGGCCGTGATTTACTGGAGAGGGCCAGGAATTTTCCTATTTGAGAATTGACGTTCGGAAGGTAACTAGTTCTCATTAAGTTCCGCACCTGCGCCCGGCAGTAAAGGAAGTTCAGCTTCGTGAGAGAGGGCTCGCGCTCGGACATCTGATTTTGCATACCGACCCGCCAGCCAGTCGAAGCGAATGCGCACCAAAGTCAGAATCATTTTCAAGCTGTCTCTGAACAGATGAACCTTTGTGTCAGGATCATGTGCCCAGCGAACCGGTACTTCGCTGGTGCGCAGCTGATAATGTTTGGCAAGGAACAATATTTCGGGATCAAACCCGAACCCTTCAACATGCTGTTGTTCAAAGACGATCCGAGTGGGTACAAGCGCAAAAGCTTTGAAACCGCACTGCGTGTCCTTAAAGCGAAGCCCTGTGATACCGCAAACGGCCTTATTAAAGATAATTCCAGCAGACTCCCGGAGACGAGACTGTCTAATCTGAATTAATGATCGATCAAGCGCCCTGGAACCGATAGCTATATTCGCTGAGTCGAGAGCCTTAACGAGCCGGTCCATTTCCTCGATCGGCGTGGATAAATCCGCATCGGACAACAAGCCAATATCACCCGTGGCCTCGAGCATTCCCCTGCGGACACTGAATCCTTTCCCGCGGTTCTCACTGTTGCGAACCATACGTAATACTGACAGCCTTGATTTGTAGGAGGAAACAATTGCTGCGGTTTGGTCTTTTGAGCCGTCGTCGACGACAATAATCTCGCTTATGGTGTAACCGCAATCGGGGGGCAATTTCGCCAGATATTCATGAATGCGTGCGAGCGTTTTTGGCAACCGATTGGCTTCATTGTAAGCTGGTATAACAATCGAGATCCTAGGAGAACTTGCCAAGTGTTCACTCATCGATTGAGCCTTTCGTGGCTATAGAAAGGCACTCAAAAGCCTGCAATCGCCGTGCCACCATAACTTAGGCTGATTATATTCTTTAGATTGCAACTCCACTGAAACCAAGCAACTTATGGTTGAACGAATGACTCGAGCCTGGTTGCCCAGCGGACATATGAAATTTCAAGGATAAGATGAGAAGAATGTTTCGCTGTTAGTCTGGTCGACGTGCTTGATCGCGACGCAAAGGGCCTACCGACGAGCATGTGTTTATTCGCGAGCGGAGACGCGCAGAGCCCTAATCATTGATGTAAACCTGGCCAGATCGCCAAGTCAGATGGGCAATTCTGCATCTGGGACGCCTAAGGCGCCCAAGTAAGTTTTGGGATTCGCCTAGTTGTGGACAAGGCTTTAGAAATTATTCGACACAAGATGGAAATGAATTGCACAGAGTATAGACGCAGTTGCGAACTTGTTTGCGAACGAGCGGGTATGTTATTGAAAAAGGGACACTAAGATGGGTCATGTTTGGCAGGCAAAGTGCTTGCTCAAGAGTTTTGACAGGAGGTCAGTTCATTTGAAGAGAGCTTTAGCACTCTTAGCGATTCCCTTCTTGGCGATCACTATCTGGTTGACCGGATCGTCGGCCTATTCGCACAAGGAGGAGACCGTCTCATCAGACGCCCAAGCTGTCGACGAGACCGACGGATTGGCTATTCAGGGTATCGCTTTTCTTGTTTGTGGGCTGCTCTGGCAAAAGAAATCCCGTCGTTCCCCAACGGACGCGCGTGGACATAAGGGCGTCGTGACGGACTTCGGGTTGCGGAATTCTCACACCTAAGGAACTCTGATTGACCGATCGAAGCGGTCGGCTCCCCATCCTGTGACACACGACGGGATTTTGCCCTGAGAAGTCCTTTATTTAGAACAGATCATAGCCATTCTCAAGCAAACTGAACTTGGCGTGCCGCCGGTGGAGCTGTGTTCCGCAGGCACCATCACAGACACGATCACAGAATAGACCTTACACCGCTGGGGAAGTAGTATGTGGGCCGGCAGATCGAACAGGTCTGATAGGTGAAGCGACTTTAGGAAAGAAATGGTTGGTTGAAGAGGCTGGCGGCCGAATTAAGCATAGACAGGACGTTGCTCCCGGGGCACCCAGAGCAGACCATACGTCCGGACTGATTGTTGCCTAGTTCAGACCCAAGGGGCTAGTGCTCCGATTGACTGCTCTCGACCCCTAGAGACGCATTTGAAATTTAATCATACTCGGCGCACCGGATGTCTGGACTCCTTCGAGAGCCTCACTGAGGCCAAACAGGTGATCGTACAGGGGCCGGAGAATCACTCTGTGCGTGATACAGAGGACGTGAAGTGTTCAGAACCCCGTAATGTTAACTCGTGACTGGGCCAAAAACGGGGAGAACAATCACATTCCATGGTTGAAGACTCTGTCGAGCACGAAGATACGCCGCTATGACGGGAAAAATGGTAACGGAACGATCGTTGGATCGTTCGATGGCGCAGGCGGTGGCTTGGAACGCGGCCGCTAGATGGGCATCGCAAATCCTAAGTTGGGCGTCGACCATCATCGTCGCCCGGCTCCTGACGCCTTACGACTACGGGATTATTGGGTTAGCGGCCCTCTACGTTAATCTAGCGTTGCTGGTAAGCCAAGCCGGGGTTGGTGACGCCGTGATCGCCCTTCGTGATCTGACGTCCCAGCAAATCGCTGAGTTAAATTCGGTCTCCTTGGTCATCAGCTTCGCCCTTGCGGGCGTCACATGCGCTTTAGCTCTGCCGATAGCGCATTTCTTTTCTTCGCCGCCATTGTTTGCGGTGTTGCTTGTCTCGAGCAGCATCTACATTTTTAATGCATTTCAGGTTGTTCCGAAAGCGCTGCTTCAAAGGGAATTGCGTTTCAAACTTTTAGCTTCAATCGAAACTGTGCGGGCGTTGTTTCAGATTGCGGCTACTGTAATCTTTGCTTATCTGAACTTCGGGTATTGGAGCTTGGTGATCGGCTTCATCGTCAGCAGTGCGATTATGTCCGCGCTCACGTTTTATTATGGCAGGCTCCCGTTCGCACGGCCACGATTCCGCCTACTCCGCAGAGAACTGATATTTTCTCACCAAGTGTTGCTCTCGCGGGTTGCCGCATATGCCTATGACAATGCGGACTTCGGTGTAGCCGGGCGCGTGTTGGGCGAAGCCCCGCTTGGCAACTACACCGTAGCCTGGACGATTTCCTCGGCTCCGGTTGAGAAGATAGCCAATCTGGTTATGGGTGTCACTCCGGCTTATTTTTCTACACTTCAGACCGACAAAGCCCAGCTACGCCGTTATCTTCTCAGATTAACCGAATTGCTGTCTTTTGTTACGGTTCCAGCCAGCATCGGTCTCGCGGTTTCCGCAAGGTACTTAGTGCCGGCGCTTCTCGGGTCAAAGTGGCATGACGTAATTGGTCCTCTGCGCCTGCTGGGGCTTTTTGTGGCCGTAAGATCGGTTGCGACGATCTTCCCCAATCTCCTAACGGCGATCGGCGACGCCGGTTTCGTGATGTGGGCTTCCGTCGCTTCGGCGATTGTGATGCCAATTTCGTTTTTCATTGGCAGCCGCTGGGGAACCACCGGGATTGCCGCAGCCTGGGCCATCGCATATCCGCCGATGATGGCGCCGCTCTGCTGGCGGGTACTCAAAAAAACCGAAATGCAACTCAAAGAATATCTTTACGCGATGATGCCGGCGGTGAATGCTTCGATCATCATGGCAATCGCAGTCTTGGTCACCTACCGGCTGCTCCCCAGTTCATATCGCCCGCTGGTTAGCTTCGCGCTCATCGCGACCGTGGGAGTCGTAACCTATGTTGCCGCACTCTTTGTTTTTCATCGCAAACGAATCGCGAGACTAATACGCGCGGTTCGGGACGCGCTCCGAGAGAGACAGTCCTCTAACTCCACGTTTTGATTTCTCATGAGTCTAGAGGTTTTCGCACAAATCGCGTCCCTTCCTACTAACACGGCTGGACAACCCGCCAGGCTGGTGAATGCGAAGCGTGCGCCGATTCCTCCGCATGCGTCCTCTTCTTCCAGTCCTCCCCACCGTATCCCATGGCTGTCGCAATCCCCGCAACCATTGGGAGGTGAAAGGAGAAGGCAAAATTCAAAAAAAAGATCACACTGCAGACAAGTACCAGGGTTAACTGCATGCAAAATGTTGCTTGTAGAAACTCCTTTGCGCTTACGTCTTTCTTTAATCCACGTTCGACACGCCGCAAGAGCGCGTAAGACGATCCAATGCCACAGAGAACGAACAGCAGAGCCGGGAACCCACATTCACTAGCAATCTCCGTGTACGTGTTATGCGCCCCTAGCCATTCTCTCTTAGCTTTGCCTTCGGCGACCTCGAAAGTGCCCGGCCCTAGGCCAAAGACTGGATTCTCGAGGGCGTATAAAATACTGTCTTTCAAGAGCCGGGTTCGACCCTCCTGGGACTCAACGGCCTCCGATGAAGGAGAAGCATTTGTCTCAGAAAAAGAAAATAGCCGCCGAATCGCGTTTTGCGACAGAAAAGCTAAGGCGAGCCCAAAAATGAGCGTGGCGAAACCCAATGCCATAAGGCGCTGTTTTTTAGAGGCGGAAAAGAGAAAATAAAAAAATCCGACAATCAACGCGATCAATGCCCCGCGCGAGCTTCCAGCAAGTATCACATATAGACCATAGGCAAGCGCCGCTAGCGCGGCGACGCGGAGGAACATCGATTTGGTGACGAAGGCGAACCATAAAAGAGCAGGCATCAACGAGAGCAGATGGGCCGGATAGTCATTCGAGTTTGCATAGGTGCTGAATTTCAGGTTCAAACGGCCCCCCTCATCAATTTGCCTAAAAAACGTGATAATCACCAGGAGGGTTGTGCAGGAGAGGGCCAGCACTCGGAGAAAAATCTTACACTCTTCCCATGTGTCAATCACCGCGGCGACAGCAAAGAGCATGGCGAAGTCGGTCCGACAGTAGCCCAGAACCAGAGTAAAAGATCCTCCTCTCCAGATGCTGAAGGGAACGGCAAGAATCGTCCATAAGGCAAAACAGGCCCAATAGTAAGCCGGCCGGAAATGAAAAGGCCTCAGGATACTTCCCGATATGAGAATGAGAAGGATAGTCAAAGCGCCGACTAAATAAAGAAGATAGGTATCAAAATGCAATACGTAGGTGAGCATCTCGTGAAGCAGGCTACATCGGATGAAAATCATTATCATTGCGAGTCGGAAGGCGAACTTGCGGAGCGTAGTCTTTGTTTCCGGCAAGCGGGAGGACCTGATAGGAGTGGCCTTTGTCGAAAGCGGCGTTGGTGTGAGTAAGTCGGGTCTCATATAATCGGCCGACCGGCAAACCTATGCCATATGATAGCCACCAGATGGCAGCTCGAACGCTGTAGTGCCCTAAGGGTGTCCGTAGGATGCCTTGTTATTTGCATTTCACTCTAGGGGCGGAAGGTGTTTGAGGGCGTAGGATCACTCATGAAAGATCCCGAATCGGCTCAGGCATCAGTTTTCTGCGGTGCAGAATCTCTCCGCTGATTTGTGGCGCCCATATTTGGACCACTTAGTCGGGCTAGACGTGCTGAGCACGTCAGTAACGAATGCACTACTGAGGCCGCCTAATCGCGACAACCGATTGGGGCCTATTCGCGCTTTGCTTGGTCAATGCCAACACGGCATATGCCGTGGCCGCATCGCTCATAAAATGACCAACAGTAGAATTTAGAGCAAACGATTCGTTTACTGAAGAGGCTTGCCACGATCCGTCAGACCCCTTCTGATTCCGCGTCAACCAGGACAACGCGCTCTGCAAATGTATGTCCTCGTTTGGCATACCTGCCTGTTCTAAAGCAAACGCGACAAAGCCCGTAGCATAACCGTCGCTCTTGGTCGACCGTATGCCCTCCGCTCGCTTCCATTGACCCTTCACCCAATCCAGTTCGGTGGCGACAACGAGCGAAGATAAAGACCAGCCACCATCCGTCTGCTGCTTACCCAATACTTCCTTGATAATGGATGCCCTTCTTTCAGGCTCAATGAGTCCTGGCATTTTCGCATCGGCGTAAAGAAGAGCAACGCGATTCACCACGGGTTGACTCGAGTACGCTCGATTCAGGTAATCCTGCAAGAGCTTTAGATTGTGTTGGATTTCGGGGGCCAGACGATAGCTCTGAGGGGCGGTCCCGACGGCAACCGCCGCCAACGCCGCTCCATAGTATCGTGAATAGCGTCCTTCCCACGGCTCCAAATTAAACTGGAGCCAAGGCCAGGAGCCCTTGCCAGCGCCGCTTATCTCTTGCAGTGCCCACATATTGTCAAATGCAAGTCGAGTGTCCGGGCTAAGCTTTTCATTCTGGGCATCGTAGCTGGCGAGAATCAGAGCGTTAAGAACTGCTTCACTTCCCCTGGATTGAGCCTTTTTCAGCACATTACCGCCATAGTAAGGCCCGACATCCTTCCAAAGCCGAACGCGCTTGGTGACGTTTTCTAGCAGTTCGCTTTCGTCAACCGACAGCCGTTCTTGACCTAGTTCAGCACGCAGGGCGGGTCTCGAGAGTGCATACGGCATGGCCGTATGACAAGAGACACAGAAAGTGCCGTGATCCCGAGCTGCTACAGGCCACGCCTCCCATTCGCTTTCCCTTTGGTCAAGATACACCGCCGCAGCTTGCGGGCTCCATGAAGCGGCATCGGGAGCAGCATTGTGAGATGCGGGTTGCGAGCAACCACTTGATAGGCTCAAAACCCCGACTGTCGTGCAGAACGCCCACAAGCTTTGCTTGGCAGTTTTCATAAAGTGCCGCGTTGACACAAATGACAAAAGAGGACCGTAGGGAGATCCCGAATTTCTCGACTCAAGTCGTTCTCAAGGTCACTGCGGTACGAGTCCCAACTAAGAAGGGTTCGAGTAATAAGTCGCATCAAACTTCGCCAGATCTTAACTAAGTGCAATCAAAGGACCAAATCTTAGTCGTTTAGACCGAAGAATGAGTGGTAAAGATTTTCCTCTAACTGGCATCAATCTTCCATTTACACTCAGCCCCTAACCGATCATCTGAAAGCGCGAGTCGCATCAGTTATTTCTCCGCCAGGCGAGAAGTGACCTCCTCAACGGACCCATTCAAAGAGACCTCAAAGCATCTATAAGGTTTCAAACAAGACGAACTCATCTTCAGCGGATCAACAACATCTGCTTTCAGTTGAGGATTCCCGGTGACAATTTGGAGCGCACTCTGTGCACCATTCCCAGTTTCCGGATCAGCCGGATCGATGGTCGATAATCCCTCGTAGTTGTAAATCCCGTACCGTGGAGGCGGCGCCGAGACATTGGAGAGCATTATATTCCAATTCCCGCTTTGCCACTGAGAGACCGGCAAGGCTGTCAGAATCGTGTGTGCTATCTGACCACATTCCGCGACTCGCCTATTCCGGATCCAGGAACCAATTCCGAAGCACAGCAAGATCAACACGACTGTCGATCTAAAGAGCGGCTTGGAGGGCAACAGTGCCCGGAGCAGAAGGCCCAGGAGAATCGCGTAGAAAGCAGCAGGCAGGTACAAGTATGTTTCCGAGGCATGAGGCGTGAACAAAAGAAATGTACTCAAGGCAAGTGGAATCGACAACAACAGATAGATCACTAGCGCTTTATCAAGACGCCGTATCCCAGCGCGCACGCTCGTCGTATTCAGATAAGCAACTAGCGCGAGTACGAGTGCCACGAGGACGGCAAGGAGTAACACCAATACTCTTGTTCCGACGTGCAATTGCGGCGGTAGGGGTGAACCAAATAGTTGGTTGGCCGTGACGACGTCGACGGGAGATATAAGAGCACCGGCATAAAGAATTGCGTTGTTTACCATGGCACGAAGAGAGACCTGTGGATTTACACCCCGGACGACAAGATGGCGGATGAACGCGAAGGCCAAAATCACTCCCGCGGATCCTCCAACGTAAATGGCAAGCTGTTTGTGTGGCGTAGACCTCCCCCTGTAGGCCTCGAGCGCAAGGTAACCGGCCATCATCGGAATAACCACAATGACGGGTTCGTAGCAGAAGGTCCCCAATAAGACGCTAAAAAATGACAGCGCAAGCCAGCCGCTTCGTCGCGTTTGCAACCAAAGCATAAACAGCAGCAAGCTCACGAGTAGGAACGCATACGCCATGGTATTCGTGAAAATAGCCGCCACGACGGTTTGATTGGCGCTCGGTTCGACACAGAAAAACAGGCCAGCAACTAAGGCAATACTGCGTTCACGGGTCCACAGGAGAGCCAGACCATAGACACCCAAAACACAAACCAAATGAAACAACAGATTGCGAATTCTGAATGGAAGCGCGCTCCCACGGCCGATCATCCAGCATAAATAGGTGGTAAGTCTGTTCAGAGGCCGATACTTTGTACTTCCAAAATGCGTGGTGGTAAAAATGAGGGTTCGATTCTGACTATCTTCGAATAAGGCCCTGTGCGTTTCATTAAAATCGTCAAACCCGCAAAAGTATGCGGATGACACCTTCGCGAACATCGCTATGCCAATCAAAGTAATGATGAGAACATCCATCCAGATCTGTTTCATACTTATCCTCAATGTTCGGAAATGAGGCATATCCGCTGAAGGATCATTTGAGTTTGCAAGAGCCACTCCAAACAACAGGGTCGTATGAGCTAGTCAGTTCGCATCAATATATGCTCGTGCACCCTTGGGCCAGGAGTTTTCCTTCATCTTCGCAATGCTTGTCGTGCACCAGCAATCTAAACTGTCTTGCATCGTTGTTGTCAGCCCCAACGCCTTTGATCGCTATTTGTGGTCAAACTATGCTACACATGGTTAGCTAAAACAATTTATCTCACAATCCATGTCAATCATTTTGTTTGTGTTCTCGGCTACGCTGATTATCTATACACTTGTAGGTTATCCGTTGATTCTCGCCATAGCCGCCTGCTTTTGGCCCAAGCCCGTCGAAAAGAGGCGCCTGCAAAAATCGGTTTCGATTATCATCCCTACTCACAACGGCGCTCGATTCGTTGCCGGCAAGCTCGAGTCTGTGCTCGCGCTGCGCTATCCCCACTTTTTGATGGACATCCTCGTGGTCTCCGATGGCTCTACCGACGAGACCGAATCCATCGTGGAGCGATTCGCTTCCCAGGGGGTTCGGCTATTGAGTATTCCACGCGGCGGTAAATGCATGGCTCTCAATGCTGGCATCTCGCACAGCACGAACGAAATTCTCGTTCTCACAGACGTGCGCCAGAAACTCGCTCCGGACAGTTTGCAAGCACTAATCGGTTGTTTCGCGGACCCCTCTGTTGGCGTGGTTAGCGGGAATCTGCTGATCCGTCAGGGAGCGAGTTCCGACGAAGTAAGCACCGGGCTCTATTGGAGATATGAAAACTGGATACGACGAAACTTGAGTTCTCTCGACTCGATTTTTGGCGCCACAGGCCCTTTCTACGCTATGCGTCGAGAGCTGACCGTTCCTCTCCCTCAAGATATACTCCTAGATGATATGTACCTGCCTCTTGCTTGCTTCTTTCGCGGGTATCGGCTGATCGTCGAATCCCGCGCTGAAGCGTTCGATTATCCTACTTCACGCGAAATCGAGTTCAAGCGCAAGGTTCGCACGCTAGCGGGGAACTATCAGATTTTGCGAGCTTACCCGGCCTTGCTGGGGCCGAGGAACCGCATGTGGTTTCATTTCATGTCTCACAAGGTCTCAAGGTTAATGCTTCCATGGATCGTCGCCCTACTGTTTGTGAGTAGCTGGTTTTTGCCCACACCATTTCGCTCGATCACATTGGGAGCTCAGGCGGCATTCTACGGAGTGGCGGCCCTCGACCCTTACATCCCGACTATCTTTCCTCTCAAGAGTCTCTCCTCGGTCGCTAGAACCTTTCTTGCTCTCCTGTTAGCAGCCGTCTGGGGACTTTCTGTCTTCTTCCGCCCTCCCAGGAGTCTTTGGAAGGAAACTACGATCGGAGCTCATCATCCCTAGGATGCGAACGGCTCTAAACAGAGCGCCGTCTTGGATAAACGTCGCCTAACGCATTCGAATGCTTTTTTGTCGGGCCTGCGCGCCAAATCGGACCACTGTCCAATTGCAAGCTTAAGCGGCGCGGAGGCGATAAATCATTTGCGCCAAGGCCCGCGGTGTGCGCGCCTCGAGGAAATCAGCGTCCGGAATCGTTAGCTCGAATACACTTTCGAGTTCTGTAAGCAGCGGCAACACCATTACAGATGTAAGACCTGCTTCGTAGAGGTCTTCGTCCGCAGGAAGTGTCTCTGTATTCAGAATACGACGGGTAATTTCCGTCAGCCTTCGCAAGTCCTGTTCGTTATAATTCGATACCATCAGCGCGACTCCTCCTCGCTTGCCAGGCGCGCAATTTGTCGCGCCGGACTCCCTGCTACAACAACATATGGTGGAACGTTGCTCATCACCTGTGCCCCTTCGGCCACAACGCTGCCCTTGCCAATCGTCACCCCGGGGAAAATTGTGGCATTGTGCCCGATCCACGCATTGTCCTCAATACGAATGGGCCGAACGTCGCTGGGCAACGCCGGAGAGCCGCTCCGCCGCAGTGCTGGATCGGTCGGATGGCCCGGTGTATCGAACAACTCCGCGCCTGAGGCGATCAAAACGTAGTTGCCAATAGAAATCTCGCGTCCGACGGTGAAAGTGCTAAGGTGCCCAATCTTCACATGATTGCCAATGCGCAAAATAGGATTGTCGCTGTAACGCACGGCAAAGGTAAAACTACACTTGCCGTCCACGATGACGTCGTTTCCCACGATTAACTGGCCTATTCCCTGAAACCAGTGGATAAAAACTCCGGTATGAACGTTGCGCCCGTATTCGGTGCAATAGGCCTTAAAGATTGGCTCACAAATGAACACGCGCATACAGAAGTAGTAAGTATTTCGGAGTGCCAAAAATAAGACCAACAAAGGACGAAATATCCATCGGGGAGCAGGAATACTAAAATTATTGATCCCATGATACGCGGCGCGCGCTGCGCGTGCCAGGGGATGCTGCGAATGTACTAGGCGATAATAAGCGCTCGTCATTGGCTCAGTGCCTAGTCGTTTGCATGGTGAAGTTGCTCTGGGTTAACTCTTGAAGAAACCACTGACGAGTCTCGCGGCGAGAGATCTTGCCGGCTGAACTCTTAACGATCCAACGCTGAGACACAACTTTCACGTTGCGGGGAATGATCCCAAGCACCGACCAAACGAGTCGGCGGATCTCGCGTTCGATGTCTTTGGCGCGCCCGGATTCAAAGTCGCTCCACATTTCCGCAATGACAGCCAGGCTTTCCGTCCCCTGCGCTGGCTCCTCTATACCGAAGGCCACAAACCGCCCCGGGTATACGCATTCGAGCGAGTTCACGAGCGTTTCGAGGTCCTCGCGAAATACGTTCTGACCGCTAACGATTATGATGTCCTTCATTCGCCCAATCACGTAAAGATCTCCATCATCGATGAAACCGTAGTCACCAGTCGCATACCATCCATCCGTGGTCATTGCCTGTGTCGAAAAGCAATTTTTTATCCCAGTAACCACAGAAAAGGCTCTCACCACGAACAATTTCGCCATCGCCTTAAAGTTTTTCGGGGCTTGCATTGCCAGGCTATTATTGTCCTTCGGAGCTGCCCTTCTTGATAACTGGGCACAATCACGCGCGTAGTGTTAGCTGTACTCTGATGAAGCTGAGGGCTCATTATCTTTCAACAATCATCGATTCGGCAATCTCGTCCGCCGCTCGATTGTACTCAGCTAGATAATACGGCCTCCCCAAAACGGGAGAGAATGTCCGTTATACGCTACTCTGACGGGCCTCCCGGTTTGTCCTCATCTGGTATCGATACGACCTTAGCTTTTCTCGAGCTCCTCAACTCTATTTATGCCGAAGTTTCTTGAGCGGCGAGACCATTCTTCCAGTTTATCCTTCCTAACTTTGCCGGAAAGTGTCAAGGGCATCTCGGAAAGGATTCGGATTTGCGACGGCCGCTTGTAAAACGCGAGGTGTTGTGTGGCATGTTTCGCTAATTCGGCCTTTGTCACAGTTGTGCCTTTTGGCAGCTCAACAAATGCCACGATTTCTTCCTCGCCGCTAGTCTCAATGCACTGTCCGATTACTGCTGAACGGATGACTCCGGGGCATGCTTCGAGCACTCCTTCAATTTCCGCAGGATAAACTTTAAATCCAGAACGAATGATTAGCTCTTTCGTTCGCCCTACGATGAAAACGTTTCCATTTTCCATTCTCGCTAAATCATGCGTATTGAACCAACCCTCCTCATCAATCGCCATGTAGGTTTCGCTAGGAGCGCGATAATAACCCTTCATAACATTTGGGCCTCGAACCCACAGTTCTCCAACTTCTCCTTCGCAGACAGTCTTTCGACTGGAATCCAGAAACTTGACTTCAACGCCGGGGTAGACCGGACCGACCGATGTATCCTTGCGAGGCGCCTCGATTCGTGTAGTGCATATCCCCGGGGAGCATTCGGTCATGCCGTAGCCGTTGGAGAGCTTTAGGCCGAATAGTTTCTCGACGTCCGATTTGACCGACTGGTAAAGCGGAGCACCGGAAGAGGAGATGATCCGGAGAGAGGGGAAGTGGAACGAATCGATTCCTCGGAGGCTTGCGTAGTCCACGAATTGAGTAAACATCGCAGGTACGCCGAGCACTACACTTAGTTGATGGCGCTCTAATGCCGCTCGCATCGCGATGGCATCGAAGCGAGGTAATAAATAAACGCTTGCACCAGTGAGCAGTGCTGCAATTAACACCAAGGAAAGACCACTGACGTGCGACATTGGCATCACGCCCAAGAGGCGATCTTCAGGCGTCAGGGACCGTATGCGAGCTGAAACACTGGCAGCAAACAAAAGATTTTTATGGCTAAGCATTACACCCTTGGGCCGGCCCGTCGTCCCTGAGGTATAAAGTATGATCGCAACCCTGTCTGAGGAATTAGGATCCATGTACTCTTGGTGGGTTTCCTTATTCAGCGCGCTTATTCCAATTGTTCCCAAGTCCGGAATCTCGCGAATCACCGCATCGTTACGCTTGGCATGCGCCATTCCATGAGAAGACGCCCGTGTCGTGTAAATAACTCGCCGCGCACCGCTATGCTCCTTAATTTCATCGATCTCCCGCGCGGAAAGACGCGCATTCACCGGTACCGTCCACGCATCGAGACTTGCTAGCGCCAAGAACAAAGCGACAAACTCACGGCAATTCTCACAGACAATCATGACCCGGTCCCCGGAACGCACTTCCAAATCAAGCAGCAGGGCACGTGCCGCGCCGACCGCGGATTCCAATTGCCTGTACGTCCAACCTCCGTCGACTTCCACCAGTGCCTGTCGATCTAACGACACCTTATCGGCGCACTCAAGAATGTCACTCACCCGGAGTGGAAGTGCCAATAAAGAGACCGACCGCGTTTCTTGTTTCATACCTGAGAGCAAGTTGGCTTCAATTTTGAAGAGCCATTCGCCTTAAACCTGAATGGCCGTAAGTTACGATTATTTCGTTTGAGGGCTGGGGAGGTACGATCCCTACCAGTCACCTTGTCAGTACTTCCCTCTCGCCGATTTCCGCCGCAGCATCCGATCGCTGAGTGGACCGGGATCTCTGCCCGGAACTCTGGGCGTAGGGAAAGAGGATCTCTTCATAAAGTGCTTCGAATTGGGACCGCTGGGCTGGAAGGGAATAAACTTGCCGCACCCGCCTCAGACCTGCCTCAGCTAGCTCACGAGCTGATGCTGAATCCATCAGCAAATCTCGAATCGTATCAGCCAGCCTTTGAGGCAGACCAGGCGGAACAAGCCGCACAGAATGTTCAGGACCTGCGATCTCTGAAACTCCGCCTACATTTGTTGCAATCACAGGTACGCCAAAGGCCATTGCTTCCAGAAGAATGTTAGGCATTTCTTCGGACAAGGAGGGGTTCACGAGGAAATCGATTCCCGGAAGCAAATCTTGAAGGTCTCGACGGAAACCTGCAAACGTGACCCGATCTTGAAGGCGAAAATTCTTCACTTGCTGTTCAAGTTCGTATCGCAAGGCTCCGCTACCGAAAATGACGAACCTGACGTCGGGAAAATTAGGGTAAACCCTTGAGGCGGCAAGGAGAAAGTCAGCGACCCCCTTCTCGGGGCTGAGGCGCCCTGCCGTAGCAACAACCCGACAGTCGATCGGCAGCTGAAGGCATTCGCGCACATGGATGCGAGCCCGATTCCTTGCGTTTTCATCACATTTTCGCCAGTCGATTGCGTTACAAACGACGCGGATCTTTCCGGCGAGCGAGCCGCGGACCGTAAGCCTTGTCGCTTGTGAATTCGAAAGACAGACGATTCGGTCGGCGTACGGCAAGAACCAACGATCAGCTCTCTCGTAAGCTCGCACTCTCCAATTCTCAGCAGTCCATCCGCGCAGGAAACAGGCCACCGGTACTCGCGCCAATCGGGCTGCAACGATTCCCAGGATATCGGCTTTATACCCATGGGTACACAAAACGTCTACGTCTTCCTGTCTCATGCATTGCACGAGCGCTCGGACAGCCAACTGACGATCTGTCGGTAGCCCAATCGTTTCTAAGCCACTCTGTTCAGCGCTTTCGATAAATTCGCGACCTTCTTCCGGCCCGACGAACGTAGCGAGCAGAATGTCCCAAACGCTGTCGCGTTGTCCCTCCGCGTAACGCAGTAACTGATGTTCGGGGCCTCCAACGAAACTACTTGCGCGAAGATGGAGGATGCGATTTCGCTTCATGTAAAGGGCCTCTCCATTTGCGCGCTTTTATAGTCTTGAACAAAACAGACTCGATGCTGTTCGCAGACCGGTCCGGCACAATTCATTGATTCAAGCCCATTGGACCATAAATCATCGAACGCCTCGTCCTATGAGAACCGCTCGCATGGTGTAGAAGACGATGACAAGGTCCAACATGACGGAGACGTTCCGGAGATAATAAAGGTCGTACCGTAGCTTTTCCTTCGCTTCTTCCACGGAGGACCCGTATCCATAGTTGATCTGAGCCCAACCAGTAAGGCCGGGGCGGGTTAGATGGCGGAGGCCGTAGTAGGGTATCACCGCGGACAGTTGGGCAACGAACTCTGGTCGCTCGGGACGTGGCCCTACGAATGCCATGTCTCCTCTCAAAATATTCCAGAGTTGCGGAATCTCGTCGAGACGCATGCGCCGCAAGATCTTACCCACCTTCGTGATTCTTGGGTCATCGTCAGTTGCCCATGTAGGGCCGCTATCCGCTTCGGCATCGGCTCGCATGGTGCGGAATTTATAGCAATAGAAGGTTTGGCCGCGGAACCCTGCCCGCCTCTGCTTGTAGAGGACGGGACCGGAGGAACTTAGCTTAATCAGTATGACAATAATCGGGATCAGAGGCAGTGTGATGATCGACAGGGTCGAAGCCAGCAGAGTTGAGACGATTCGCCGCCAAAACCAGTAACGCGGAGCCAAACGAAAACCGTCCCTAAAAATCAGCCAGCTAGGGCGGAGTTCGTCTATTTCAATCTTTCCAGAAATCTTTTCGAGCAGAGTCGTTCCGTCCTCGACCCTTACGCCACTGAGACGCAGATCCAACAATTCATTGACTGGCATGACCGACCGTCGGTTCGTCATGGCGACAATGACTCGTTTTACAGCGCCCAGATTTTCGAGGTCACGCAGTGTGTGCGCTATGGATTCGCTATTCGAGGGGCCCTCTCCCTCTTCTCCCGTCCACCCAACCAGCTCCATTCCTAGCTCGGCCCGGGTACGAATCGCTTCAACTATCCTTCTCGCGTGCTCGCCGTCTCCTAAAACGTATACCCTTTCAAGCAGAGCCGGGTGAAAGAAGACGTGAATATACGTCCAACGCCACAGTACCCACGTCAAAGACATAATGCATAGACCGGCGAGAAAAACCCTGCGTCCAAGAATTAGGCCGGGGAAAAAGTATGTCAGAGCAGCCAAGAGCAGGGACAAGGCACCAACCAGCACAAAGACTCGCGTGTACATTTCATTCGGTCGGTTGAGCTGTTGGAGATCATACAGCTCCATGAAGTGTGAGCATGCAAACGCGAGGAGTGCAATTAAGGCAATTTTCCACAGAGTATGGGAATCGTGGAACATTACGGAACTGCCTTCGCCGAACTGCATCACGATTGCCAGAGCGAAAGAGCCACTGATGATTGCGACCTCTCCGGCCAACAAAATCAGGGCTCGGCTCGGAATATATTGGTTAAAGATTCGAATCACGGTTTCTCTTGGTGTTCTTTCCCTTACTACGACTCACGTTCCCATTCAGGCAGTTCCAACGGCACATCCGGGGCAGTTTGTAACAAACCGAATTCTCCAAACTGCTACATTTCTTCAAGGGACTGGCGGAACGCTTTTTCGACCGTCTTGAGACAACTCACTTATGAGGTGGCTCGGCATTAGTCTGATCTTAACCGACACGGATTCTGGTGTTTTGTCGTAGGGTCGCCTTCACTTGAACCGATTCCGAATCCACAATAGAGCACGGTGATTGCCAGTTATCGAATTCCGGCGTAAATGCCAGTCAAGCTAATTTGGTAGCGGATATTCCAGGTTTTCGGTTGAGCTTGATCGCAGTGGAATTTAGGTGCCCTACCGCAACGTGCTTCCACAAAGTGGCAATCAAATTCCACATGCGATTCGAGCTCTTCTCTCGTTCCAAACCATTAAATAGGAAATCAGGGTGGCGGCCGGCGTAAACGTATGAATTCTCTTGAGTTAAGGTGCTAATCGCCCTCCCTATTGCAAACAATGCAGCCGAGCTTTGAAACCTCGCGCGCCTAGGGTCGGCCAGTGAATTGCAAATAATTACGAGCGTTTCGATTGTCCTGAAACTACCTGAGAGGACGAGAAAAAGTTGAAACCTACCGTACTCGTTACTACAACCACCTGCTGGTTTCCGACGGCTCGGCTCGCGGTAGCCTTCGCCAAATCTGGATTTGCTGTAAAGGCCGTCTGCCCTCCCGATCACCCACTTAGAAAGACAAGCGTTGTCGGAAAAATGTACTCTTATGACAGCTTTACACCTGAAGCCTCGTTTGCAGCGGCTATCGATGCGTCGGAAGCGGATCTCGTCATTCCCGGAGATGACCTTGCAACATGCTGCCTTTACGCGCTATATCAACGATCGCGCCATCGCGGACAATCTGGAGAAGCACATTGTCAGTTGATCGAAAGATCGCTTGGTCCTTCGGCAAGTTTCGCGGTTGCTAGTGCGAGATCCGCCTTGATTCAATTGGCGGCTCAAGAAGGCATCCGCGCTCCTCAAACCGGGGTGGTAGCGGATATCGGTGACCTCAGAAGGCATGCCGAACGACTACTCTTTCCTCTGGTCTTGAAAGCAGACGGCACCTCAAGCGGTGAAGGCGTAAAGGTTGCGCGTACTCAGGACGAGGCCGAACGGGCATTTAGGTCTCTGCAGTCTCCACCTTCCGTGGCGAGGGCGGCAAAACGAGCTCTGATCGATCACGATTTGAGACTGGTTTTACCCCTATTGCTGCGGAAAAAGAAGGTTGTAAACGCCCAGGAATTCATCGACGGCCAGGACGCGACGAGTTTGGTGGCGTGTTGGAGCGGAAAGATTGTCGCCAGTCTTCATTTCGAGGTTGTGAAGAAGCAATATAAGAACGGACCAGCGAGTGTCATGCGGAAGGTCGATAACATTGAAATGGCCTCTGCAACGGCCAAGATTGTCGCTCGCCTCAATCTTTCAGGCCTTCACGGATTTGATTTCCTCCTGGAGAGAGAAACCGGACACGTCTACCTTATTGAAATGAACCCCCGAGCCACTCAAGTAGGTCACCTGACGCTCGGTCCGGGACGTGACCTTCCAGCAGCCTTATATGCTCACCTAACAGGGACGTCCCTTCAAGAAGCGCCGACGCTCACCGAAAAGGATATGATTGCGCTATTCCCACAGGAATGGATGAGAAACCCGTCGAGCCCGTTCTTAAAGTCTGCCTACCATGACATTCCTTGGGAGGAACCGGAACTGATTCGCGCGGCCGCTCACATGGCCAAGGGGCTAACCGCCCTGTACACAAAAGGAACATCGGTACCGCTTTTCTCGCACAGCACCGCCAATGACTAACGCCTTAAGGATGTGCGGATTGCGCCTTATCTCGGCAGTATCAGAAAATTTCCCAGAGACCTGTCCTCAATTTAGTCTTTAGTCCAGTAGTCGTGCAGGGTCATTGTCTGTACACTTGCTCCCATAATGCCGAGTCGGCCGAGGGCACTGCCGGATAAGGCGCGTACCAAAAGAATCGGAAGCTCGGGGGTTTGTGACAATGACAAGCCTCTTTATATATGGACACGACCAGTTGAAAGACTGACATACTATCGTCACGATCGCCCTCGGACGGTAGGAACGAGGGGCTGAATTTCCACATCGAATTGAACAGGAGCGTCGTGATGAGGGCGAGGGCAGAGTCCAAGGCGTTGCTTCCCGGTCTGATTCCATCCTTAAGGACGATTATGAATCGACTTCTTATAGTATTGGTATTGCTTGCGGCATTTCCCCTACCTGGCTCAGCGCAGGTCGATCCGTTGAGTGCCTCTTTTGTGCCTTCAATCGATACGAAAGCCGCGGACTATCCAGCGAATATCTGGGTCACCGACACAATGCAGAAGATCGTGCAAGCGAATTCGACTGCCGGGCCGAATCACTGGGGCACCTTCTATTGCACGCAAGGAGAGTTCTGTGATTTCCAGGTTCACGTGGTCGCGCCGATCGGAGGATATTCGGCGCTCGCCGTGGCGGCAAGCGCCTTCACACAGACAGCGCCAGCAAGTTTCACGATTCCTGCCCCTGATGCGACGCACAACAACATCGAGGTTTATCGGGAAGCCTATATAACCATCACAACCAAATCTTCCTCGGCGAATGCGTATTACAACGCTACCGGTTCTTATCCAGACGCCCTCATTCCAACGATCGATCCCTACTACCACCAGACCACGAACGCTTTTCCCGTGGCGGTCGCTGCAAACAACACGCAGAGCGGGTGGATCGACGTATTCATTCCCACCAATGCTCCTTCCGGCTACTATCTCGGTTCGATTACCGTGTCGAACAGCGGGACGACGCTTGCAACGTTGCCCATCATCATCGCCGTGTGGCAATGGCCCGCATCGCAAGGCGGACGAATGCCAGGGACTTCGACGCTGCCTAGCTTCATTCAGTATGGTTGGCATGATTTTTGCGGGAATGTCGGTGGCTCGTGCAATGACAATAATGCTGACACGGACGGCGGTGTCCTATTCATGGACCACCGCTGGACGATGACCGATCCGATCAACGCAAACGGAACTCAGCAGGCTCTTCTGTTCGGTGGGAATACGACCGGGATCACGGGTGCCAAGCCGATCATCCCCGGCGCAACGACGACTGGACTGAACTGGCGGAATCAAACCGGGTACTGGTCTGAGCAGGGATTCGTGACGGAGTTTGGCTCCATCACCTATCCGCGCGGCTCGACCGGCACCTATCCGAACATCACGCCGTTTCTCCAGACCGCAGACGAGCCTGGAAACAACGCATCGACTTGGGCGAGCATGTGCACTGCTAAAACGGCAGCGAATGCCGTAAAGCCTCCGTTAGCAACAGAAACGACCTCTGACCTCACTAATATGAACAACAACGGAGGGAGCAACTGCATCGACATCCTAACCGTCAACGTCGGAATTTTAGAGCCGAACGGAAACAATGGTCCTGCTGGTCTGACGCGCTCCACTTATAACTCCTGGCTCGCGCATACAAATCCGGACGGCATCAAACCGATGCTTTGGTCCTACATTTCCTGCTATTCAACTCCCTGCGGCCCTGGTTTTGGTAATCCCTACAACTACGCGAACTATGTCATCGATGCGCGGCCAGCTTCTAACCGCGTCATGGAGTGGATGACTTATTTCCATCAGCAAACCGGAGAACTTTACTACTACTCTTCGTGCGCTTGGACGAGCAACGGCTGGAACAACGGTTGTGGAGTGGCTGTAGGTAACGATCCTTGGAACAATCAATATTTCTCCGGGAACAACGGCGACGGAACTCTAGCTTATCCTAGCAATGCGGGGGCCACGCAGCACGTCACTCAACCTGGCGGCGCCGCGCTGACCACGCCCATTTGGATTCCCAGCATCCGCCTCAAGCACATGCGCGATGGGATGCAGGACTGGGAGTACATGAACTTACTCAATCAAGTAGGTCTAGGAGCTTCTGTCACAACCCAGATCACAAGCTGGATTACGAACTCTTACACATACGAATATACAGGCACGGGTCTGATGGCTGCCCGCCAGGCACTGGGGCAAGCAATCCATCAGTTGACATATTCCGGGTCCGCCCGACCACCGGCGCCATTTGTGAGCATCACTGTGCAGTAGCGTGCGGAACCACGAGGTATCGTGCCGCACAAAGTGTGACTGCGCAAAGGTAATCATCAAATTCGGAATTCACCATATGTCCCGAGAAAGTGCCGCTGCGAATAGGTAATACTTTCCGCCCCGTTTTCCTGCCATTAGTAAAGTCAGCAAGCGCTGGCCGTTAGCTGTCTGGTTGACCCGAATCCCCTTGCCACTCAGCTATGTTTTGGGCTACCGCCGTTTCCGTTCTCCTGTTCTCGTCATGGCGAAGGTTGTAACGCACTCAATTGACTGCTGGCGAGCGCTTCGAAAGCTGTTTACCAGGCATCAGCAGGAAAATTCAAGCTGAGCGGGATCGGAAGTTGGAGGCGACGCGCCAGCGGCGCCAACTGCGCCGCCAGCAGGCAGACGTGAGATTCTAAGGTTACAATGATTGCCTCGGAAGCGGACATGGGTGGGACGGCGCCTAAGGACGCAAAATGCTCACCAACATTCAATACCGAATTCTAAAGAGGATCTCTCCAAGAGCCCCAGATTGCTGTAGCGGATTCATTTACGAAGGCAAGTCGAAGCTCGCCGCTCTAATGGGGGAAGAATTCTTCACCAAGATTGCAGGGAAGGTTGTCATCGACTTCGGCTGTGGCGAAGGAGCTGAAGCCGTAGAGATGGCTAGAAGAGGTGCCAAGCGGGTGATCGGTATTGATATTCGTGAGGACGTTCTCCAAGCAGCAAGACAGAGGGCGGTCAGTAAGGGTGTTCAAAATACTTGTCTCTTTGTATATTCGACGAAGGAGCTTGCCGACATCGTCGTTTCCGTGGACGCCTTTGAGCATTTCGGAGACCCCGCGGGAATCTTGGGTATCATGGACACGCTCCTGCAGCCGACAGGCGAGGTGCTCGTCAGTTTCGGGCCAACCTGGTATCACCCATTGGGCGGTCATCTATTCTCCGTTTTTCCATGGGCTCATCTAATATTCAGTGAGAAGGCCCTTATCCGTTGGCGGTCCACTTTTAAGACGGACGGGGCAACACGTTTCAGCGAGGTCGCCGGGGGCCTGAACCAAATGACTGTAGCGAAGTTCGAGGAGTTGATAGCGGGCAGCCCCCTCGAGTTCGCCAGCCTCGAACTTGTACCAATCAAGAAGGTTCGACGTTTTCACAACCATTTCACGCGGGAATTTACAACAGCGGTTGTGCGCTGCCGTCTGGTCAAACGAACATAATGACGATAATGTGCAGAACCAAGGTCAACCGCCGGGCCCTCGAAATCCGAAGTCAACACGAGACTGCCAGTGATCCGTAGCTACAGTGACTGTGCCAGGTGAAACGGCAGCGGGCTCTTCAGGGATGCAAGCGTGCGAGGGACAGCGTGGTGGGGCTCATCGAGACGATGATTTGCGCTGAAGTATTCAATGTGCTGGCACACACCAGATAATTGCATACATTGCATCGCCTTTTCGAGCAGGTTCATTTGACCGTGCACACGTTCATATTCTGACGAAAACCTGCGATTCTTTTGTGCCGAATCGCTGGCTGTGCAACCGCGACAGAGAGCTAATTCCCTCCGGCTGCTAACGACCAAAGACGGGAAAGTATGGTGTAAGAGACGAGGTTCATGCGGGACAATAAAAACTACGGCGTTGGTATGCTTGCTGAGATCTCGTCAGAATATGGGCTTTCGACAGGCCTGGAATCCGCTGAGGTAACTAAGTAGTAGGAATGCCCGCTACAACGGCTGAATCCGCATATGTCGTCCTCGCATCCATGGCTGAATTCAGTAGTGGGTATGGCCCGCCACTGCTCAACCAATGACAGTTTCAGTCATTTTTAGTTAGCTTTTGTGGCTGTCCGCCGGGACCGGCACACTGTGAAGTGAATTCCTCTTTAGTGAAATTGTTTTTCATAGTCTTCTCTTTAGAATCGATGCCGAATCCTAAGTCTTACCATTCAAAGCCGAAGGCCTTTGATATCAATAGGAGCTGACGACGATAGAGCAAGAATCTTTCTCCCCTTACCTTAATTTTGGAGGGAAACTTGCCCTTGTAATCTTGAAAAGCAAGAGCAACGAGGACGGGATGGTTTTCGGGATCGAAAAATGGATTTTGTCAAAGGACCGTGTTTTTAAGTACGGCATTGTGGGCTGTGCTGGAATTGTGGTCAATCTGGGAACAATGGCGCTGTTTTTAGCCCTCGGTTTCCAGCGAGGTTGGACGCCGTCAGCGATCGCGAGTATCGTATCGACTTCCGGTAATTTCATTCTTCACAACTGCTGGACTTTCTCTGATCGGCAGCACCGTGGTTTGCGCTTGATCCGCGGATTTCTGTCGTTCGCACTCATATCCGCCATTGGCATATCAATCACAACCACGTTCTACGTCGGTTTCACTCGGATCGCTGCGCATCTAACGATTTTGAATTTGCACCGAGGCACGCTTGAAATCCCTCTCACCTGCCAATTCGCCGCAATCTTGTTAAGTGCCGGTGCCTCCTACCTCTTGAATGGGGCGTTCACTTGGCCGCAATTGCCGACTGCTTCAGCGGATTTAGCGCAGCTGCAGGAGGGGTGATTCAATCTATGATCCAATCCATCTATGTCGCTGTGGCGCCACCTGGCTACCCGGACTCAGTGACGATTCTCAATCTCCGTTAATCAGGATCGTCAGTGATATCAGGTTGCCGGCTATACCAATCATTTACGATCCGTTGAGAGGACTTGTCCTGCGAAGACAGCATTCCGTGCCCGCGCGATATTAAGAATGCTCCCGACGCTTCGGCTGACCGTCCGCTATTGAACAAACCAAGGCAAGAAACGCAGCAGGCGCAGCCTATGGAACGATGATAGTGTCGCCAGCCTTCAAATCCACATTTTGTTCTTGCCGCTTTCCGTCAAGAACCTCTTTGTAATTGAAAAAGAGTTTTTCCTGTTTTCCGTTTTGCTGACGGATGACATAGATTTTCTTGGAGTTAGCGAATGGCGTAAGACCGCCTGCATCCGACAACGCCTGCAAAATGGTCATGCCCGGGAGCAAAGCAAAAGCACCGGGTCTCGTAACCTCGCCCAGGAGATAAAATCGCTGGCTGTTGATCTGACTGACGATCACGGTAACTTGCGGATTGGTCATAAACTTGTTTAGACCTGAAGTGATTTTTGCCGTGAGTTCTGAGGGAGTTAAGCCAGCGGCTTGCACGTCATTCAGAAGTGGGAGCGAGACTTTTCCGTCCGGGCGGACAGGCACAGACCGAGAAAGGTCAGGCTCTTTCCAGACGCTTATGTCCAGCACGTCCTGGGCTCCAATCAGGTAGTTAGGATCGTCAGTAGCGGGCTTGTGAGCTATCTCTTCTCGAGGTGCTGTCGCATGAGCCTCGATGGTCTTCGTATTGGCCGTTTTATCTTGGTCTTGGGCTCCTGCCGATAGCAGCAAAAACGTAAGTGGAAGGAGCACCATCCAACATTGCGCTTGCTTAATCATGCTTTTCTCCTGCTCAAGCATTCGCATATCGCGTCTCTTACGATTTTCGGATACGGCTGATTCGTTTATGGCTTCAATTCCTTGACGTATTCCTGTCCGTGGGTCGGATGGTAAGAGCCATAAGCCAGCGCATTCTCTTCTACCCCATTCAATACCACACCAACGACCTTCTTTCCTTGGAGTTCCTGAACGCCCTTCTGGGCAACCGCTATTGGTGTCGTATGTGCCCTCACTACCACGACCAAACCGTCGCAGTGTTCCGCAAGAACACTCGCATCCGCCACCGGTACACTTGGCGGAGAATCCAGAATAATCCACTCAAACAGCGGAGTGATCCTTTCCAGTAATATCGCCAACCGACCGTTGAAAAGTAATTCGCTCGGATTAGGGACTTCCTTTCCGCCCGCGATAAAGCAGAGATTATTCTCTGGGCTATACTGAATTACGCCCATCTCACCTATGGCGCCCCGCAGATAATCGGTTAATCCCGGGCTGCTTTGCGCTCCCAGAGAGACGTGCATTTGCGACTGACGGAGATCAGCATCTATCAGTAGTACGCGGCGCTCCGATTGCCGAGCGATAGCGTGGCCCAAGTTGGTCCCTACAAAGGTCTTTCCCTCACCTGAGATTGCGCTCGTAATCAATAGGGTTTTGAGCGGCTGGCTCATCCGATACTGGTACAGGCGCGAGCGGAGCGTGCGGAACTGTTCTGCCGCCTTCGCGCTAGAGCCCGGATTGAAAACGTTGGTCTGCCGGTCCGGCTGCTGCCATAGCTGTATACAACGTGTCTGCAAATCCTCGAATCGGATATTCGGTTGCGGCTCAATCGTTACGATTGGCGGTTGTGCGAGAACCGGTCCGCCAACAGACGGTGTCTTTTCCTGCACCTCTAAAGCCGAGGCTGCGAAATCGCCATAAGTCGAGATCCGTTCCAACTCGGCCTTTTTGAGAGCCTCATGGATGCGACTCATTCTCTTCCTTTCGCTTGAAGCCCTCTTTTGCCACTGGCTGAAGCAGATTCGATCATAATCCGTGATCTCTCTACGAGTGACTCGCTATGTGCGCCCGATCAAAAGTCGAGGTCGTTTTCTTACTCGGGAATTCGCTAATCTCAGGAATCGAGGCAAGCACCGGTAACTGCAGAAGAATCTCGGCGTCTTTGGCATTCCGCAGGGATGTATCCTGTAGTTCGAGCCAAAACGTAAGAGCCAATCCCAGGCCCAAGCCGCCGCCCAATCCACCGAGAGTAAAAAGTGATTTGTTCGGAAAGGAAGGCGCCGCAGGAAGATTTGCCGGGTCTAAAACCTGGAATTGTTCTCCTTGCTGGCGGCGCTCGAGATCACTAGCCATCGCGGATTGATCGCGTTTCTTGAGTAAGTCATTATAGAAATCCAATGCCGTCTGATAGCCGCGGGTCACTTCTTTGTATTGTTGCTCGATCGTTGGACTGGATTGTACCCGAGCTTGATAGAGCTTAATTTGTTGCTGTAACTCTTCTTGCTGCGTACTCTTCTGCTGAATTATCTGTCCGTATTGGTGAATTTGAGCCCGCAAGGCCTGGATCTGTGTCGGCTCGACGGGTTCTTTCGTAACCGTCGCAACGGTCTGTTGATCATCACCGTCGGCCATCTTCTTCTTCAGATTATCGATATCATTTTTCACTCGAATGACGTCGGGATGATCATCAGTGTATTTCGATTTTAGCTCAGTGAGTTGTGCCTGAAGCGCGGAAAGCTGTTGATCGAAAGTTTGTGGGTTCTGACCATTTTGAGTGGCTTGCCAAGCCGATAATTGTTGGGCCAGCATCGACTCGGCAAAGGACTTGTCCTGTTGCGCACGGCTCAGTTCCTGCGTGGCCGCGTCGAGCTGAGACGTAAAACCCGTCAGAAGATTTAGATTCGCTTGTTCTTCGTCGGGAAGCGATCCTAGATATTTTTGCTTAAATGCCGCTAGCTTTGCATCCTCCCCGTCGAGCTTGGCTTTGGCGTCATCGAGTTGCTTGGCAAGGAACTGCGTAGTTTGCTCTGCCTGCTGCTGCCGAAGCCTGAGATTTTCCTCCAGGAACATGGAAGTAACCGTGGAGCAGATCTGTTGGGCGAGATGAGCATCGTCAAAAGTGACACTAATAGTAAACCCCGGCAACCCCTGGGATTTGGTTTCCGCCATCGGTTGAATTGGCGTGACCGTGACCGTCTTTCGCAAGCGTTCAACCAGTTCTTCCATCGATGCTTGATTAACTTCCGCTCCAAATAAGCCAAACTGCTGGATCAGAGGCTCAAGGCGAGTCCGACTCAGAATTTCCTGTTGCATTGACGCAAGCCGCTGGTTTGTGTCCGCGCTGACCACCGGTTTTACATAGTCGCCGGGCACCGTGGGCTGTGCCACGAGCACCAGCGTCTGCGACGTGAAGCGTTTCGGAAGAATGCGCGTAACTCCGTAACCCAAGCCCCCTCCGAGCAGCGCCAAGCCGAAGATAAGGGGCCACCTACGCCGAAATATCGCGATGTAATCGTCTACGGCCAATTCTCGCTGAATCACGTCACCTCTGAGGACTACTCGATAGCTTCCGCGGGAGAAGGACACTCCTTTGGCTATGAACTGAGGAAAAGCAATGCCGATTCCACCACGGGTGCATTGAGCCTATTTGACTAAAGACTTTGTATTTAACAGTTTTGGCTCGTGTATCAGTCGCGGAGCAGGGCATCAGCATAGATAATTACGAAAATCTTCCCAACAATCTTCCAATAAGTGGTAAAGCTCTTCTCTTCTTGTCTCTCCGAGTCATATAACAGCACTGTCTGGAAGCTATAAAGAATAAGGTATTTAGGATTAATCTTTCGGTGGTCTCTGCCGTGCTTCTCCGATCCGGGAATTATATGTCGGCGAATGCAAACACAGCGGGTATGATCGCCATTACTCCCGAGGCACTTCCTTTCGTCAGCGGCGTGAGCCCCGCAATGCGAGCTTTAGAGCGCGTCATCGCGGATGTCGCCCCCACTGATGTTCCAATACTCTTGGTCGGAGAGAGTGGTACTGGCAAAGAAATCGTGGCGCTCGAGGTGCATCGCCGCTCCAGGAATTTCAATAGGCCGTTTGTGAAGTGGAATTGTGCAAGTTTGGTTTCTGATACCCTTAGGATCCACTTGGCCGATGGCGCGAACGCTGGCCGAGAACTACTAGGCAGAAATGGCACGACCTTCCTCGATGATATTAGTCGGTTAGACGCCACCAATCAGAACATCCTGCTGCAATTCCTGTCCGATCACAGTTCTGCCCCTAAGAACCATTCTTTACTTCATCGTGTGATTTCATCCACAACCTCTAATCTGGAAGCAGAAATGAAAGCTGGGCGCTTTCGTGAGGAGCTCTATTACCGAATAAACGGGGTGTGTTTGCGGCTACCTTCTTTACGTCAAAGGCAAGAGGACCTGCCCCTGCTCCTCGACCATTTCCTGAAGAAATATGCCTCTTCGTTGGAACGCCCAGAGCCGCAATTGAGCTCCGTGGCAATGGACTTCTTGCGGAATCGTTCATGGCCGGGAAATGTGCGCGAACTAGAAAACTTTGCTCGAAAGCTCGTGATCTTGGGAGACGAGGAGCTAGCTCTAAGTGACTTGGTCGCGGGCAGCGCTCCGAGTGCGCCGGACGCGCGCCGCCGGCCTGCGACAAAGGACGATCCGACCAAGACTCGATCGCTTAAGGCAGCAGCGCGCGAAGCTTCTCGTAGCGTGGAACGCGAGCTCATTCTTGATTCTCTCGAGCGCACGCATTGGAACCGAAAGCGGACCGCGCGGGAACTGCAGATCAGTTACAAAGCCTTACTCTATAAGTTGAAGCAACTCGATATCGACGGCGCCGCCGATTTGACAGAGGAATCGGTACAAGTGCCTCGCTAAGAACGCGAGGCCTGCAGGATCTACCCAGAGATGTACTTACGGAATCACAGTTCAGTCCAGACTTTTGCCCAGGGTGAGCGATGAGAACGCTCACCTTGATCCAGAGCTTAGTTGTGGCTACCGCGCTATGCCTTTCAGCCGCTTGGGCGCAGCAGCCGCCGAAGGATTCTCAATCCACCGGCTCAGCCGTTCCGATCCAGCCGTTGCCTCCCTTGCCGAGTGGAAGTGGCCAAGCTATATCAGACGCGTCACTCACTCAAAGCGGCGCCCAGTATCAAACTTCAGCGCAGTCACAGCCCGACACACACCTCCTCTCGAGTGCCGAGACTCTTGGCCTGGGCTCCCTGCGTGGTTTTCGGGATATCTTTGACCCCGCATTGAAAGTTTCTGAATTTGGCGAAACGGGGCTAGTGCCCAGGCAAACGACCATAGAAAGCAATTTTGGCGGCAGTCTTGATTTGGACCATCATTGGGGCCGTTACCATATGGCTGCCGCATATAACGGGGCAGACGTCATCTACCAACCATCTTACTTTGGCATGCATTACGTGCCCTATCACGACCTCGGCATCTCGCTGGAAATATCCTCGGGCCGCTGGACATTTCGATTGCGGGACGATGCACGGTATTCGTGGGGAACAGGTTTCGGTGGCGCATTCACAGGCGGACCCGCTCAGGGGTTGCAGAATAGCCCACTGAACAGCATTCAGCCCTCGTTGGTTCCGAATGCAACGATTCAGACGGGCTTGGTGCGGCAGCTTAACAATACCGCGTTGGGCGAAGCCGACTACGCGTTCAGCCGGCGTACAACCATGACCATCGTAGTTTCTTACGGATTCTACTTTTTTGCCGGAGACTACATCGACAGCCAGTCCATCAATGGTCGGGTTGGATATAACTATGCCGTCAGCGCAGCGAACAGTATCTCGTTGAACTACGACTACAGTCACACCAGTTTCGGAGGGGCCAGTAACCGGCTGCAAACCGATCTAGTCCAGATGTCCTTCGGACGAAAAATTACTGGGCGCCTGGCCTTCCAATTGGGGGCCGGACCGCAACTGCTCCGTACTAATAATTCCGGGCTGTCGGCTCCTAGACAACTGTCATGGAGTGCGTCGAGCGCGCTAACTTACAACTTGACCCGCACCAGCTATTCGCTTTCCTATTTCCGTGGAGTAACTGCCGGTTCGGGTGTGTTTTATGGTAGTAAAAGTCAAACCATTACGGGCACGGTAAACCGCCAGTTCACGCGATTCTGGTCCGCCTCGATGAATGGCGGATACGGCACCAACGAGAGCTTGGTACCGGGTGTCGTTTTTGTGAGTCGATTTGACAACTGGTTTGCTGGAGCTAGCCTGAATCGGCAGATGGGCCGGCAGGTTCGTTTCACACTGAGTTATAGCTACCAGCAAGAGACCAACGGCGCTGGAGTGTGCCCCGTCTTGAGCTGTGGACTTCCCGGGGCTACAGTGTTTCGCCAGTTCGGCGCTACCTTGCAATGGCACCCGTTGGCGGCCCAGAGCAGATGAAGCAGCACTTGCCCACTCAGTTGATGACGGATAGCAACCTATGGCGGTTAGTTTAGGCTCGGCGAGGTTTCTGCATGTATAACAAATTCTTTGGATTGAAAGAGAGCCCGTTCAACGTCAATCCGGATCCTCGCTACCTATATCTGACGCGCCACATTCAGGAAGCGCTCGCGTGTTTGATTTACGGAATCCAAACACGTAAGGGTTTTGTGTTGCTGACCGGCGAGGTGGGAACCGGCAAAACGACTGTCCTGAATAAACTTCTCGAGTGGTGTCGGCAGGAAAAGATTTCTACAGCATTCATGTTTAATCCCCGGCTTCGTGAAGCTGAGTTTTTCGACTTTATGATGGCGGACTTTGGCATCGACTGTGATTCGACAATGAAAAGCCGCACGCTCATGAAGCTGAATCACTGGTTACTCGAGCAGTATCAAAGCGGAAATCGTGTCGTGTTGATTGTCGACGAGGCACAGAATCTGTCTTCCGAAATGCTCGAAGAGATTCGCCTTTTGACCAATTTGGAGACTGCTACTGCAAAGCTCCTCCAGATCGTCCTCGCCGGTCAGCCTGAGCTGGAAGAGAAGGTGAACGATCCACAGCTTCGACAGCTTCGCCAACGAGTAACGCTGTGGGCGAAGACGAGCCCGTTGACGCTGCTTGAGACTCAAGGGTACATCAGGGAGCGCCTGCGTATCGCCGGCAGCACGGGGGAGGAGATCTTCGGGCCCGAGGCAATCGAAGCTGTGCACCGCCACGCTGGTGGCATACCGCGAATTACCAATTTGCTCTGCGAACATGCGCTGATTACTGCTTTTGTTGGGCACTCGAAGACTGTATCTGTGGCAATGATCGAGGAAGTGGCGCAAGATTTCGATCTCCAGGAACTCGAAAGTAAAGCAGCGCCCAAGGCAGCGAACGGCGGAGGGCATCCGGTTCTCGTGGATCATTCCGTACCACAAAATGCGAAGCCATCTTCTATCGCCTTGACGAAAGCCTTCGGCGAAAAGAAAAGCTAACTGCGCCCACAACTAACTCCATGGCAAAGCGTGGACACGGACGCTCCCATGTATCCCGTCTATAACCCGTCTATAACTAAGACTTTGTATTAGAAGTCTGGAATTCGACGAGTCGGATTCTTTTGTATGGACACTGTCCTTTCCCTACAGGCCAGTCCCGGACGCTCGCTCGAACACTCTCGACTACCTGTACCTCATCGATTCTCCCGACCAGTAGAGGTGAACCGTATGCGCTCTTTAGACTCGCTACGTTATGCTTACGCGTTCACGAAAGTCACGCTCACGGTCCCGTTCGACCGATCTACAGGGGCATCCAAGTCGCCCCGCCTTAATTCTTTTTCTGACTTTAACGCTCTTTATATGCGGGGTAATGCTCTCCGGCTGCACGGGCGTCACCAGCGCTAAGGGCGTTTCCACCTCTGCCGCGACGAATTCCACCCCGGCCGCGCCTAATTCGGTACCTTCGAGCGCACTAAGCGCCAGCCCCGCTGCCGTGAGCTTCGGCAACGTCCCTATGGGGAGCACCAGCAATCAGAGTTTGACGATCACCAATTCGGGCACGAGTGCCGTCACGATTTCTCAAGCCGGTGCTTCAGGTGCAGGCTTCGCGATCGGCGGAATAACCTTGCCGGTGAACCTGAATCCAGGCAATAGCGCCACCTTCACGGCGAGCTTCGCACCCTCTAGCACGGGTAATGCATCGGGTGCGGCTTCCTTCAGCAGCTCGCAGCTAAGCTCGCCCTTAGTTGCCCAAATGACCGGCGCAGGTACGGCCGTAGCGCCTTCAATTACTGCGCAACCGGTCAGTTCGTCCGTTGTCGCTGGGCAAACCGCTACTTTCTTCGTCTCCGCCTCGGGTACCGCCCCTTTGAGTTATCAATGGCGGAAGAACGGCACCGCAATCGCTGGCGCGACTTCAGCCAGCTATACCACGCCGGCGGAAACCACATCCGATAATGGCGCGCAATTCAGCGTCGCGGTCAGCAATTCGGCTGGAAGCTTGACGAGTAATGCGGTCGCACTGACGGTCACAGCCTCACCGGTGGCTCCCTCGATTACGGGCCAGCCATCCAACCAAACCGTATTTGCAAATCAAAAAGCAACATTTTCGGTCACCGCGAACGGCACTTCGCCCCTCAGCTACCAGTGGCGAAAGAACGGAACCACCATTTCCGGCGCGACTTCGGCTACTTACACAACGCCAGCGGAAACAACTTCGGATACCGGAGCTCTTTTTTCTGTCGTGGTCAGCAATTCAGTGGGCAACGTGACCAGCAACAGCGCGACACTTACAGTCAATCCCGACCCTGCACCTGCCATCACCAGCCAGCCCGCCAGCCAAACCATTACTGCGGGCCAAACAGCCATCTTTTCAGTGACGGCTACGGGGACTGCGCCGCTCAGCTATCAGTGGCAAAAGAACGGCGCAGCCATCAGCGGCGCAACTTCGTCCAGTTACACGACACCGCCGGAAACGACTTCCGATAATGGCGCGCAGTTCGCGGTAGTGGTGAGCAATTCGGCGGGTACGGCAACCAGTAACACCGCTGTGCTCACGGTCAATCCGGCCCCTGTGGCGCCCTCCATTACCACACAACCCTCGAGCAAAACCATTACCGCTGGCCAAACTGCTACGTTTTCAGTAAGCGCTTCGGGTACGGCGCCGCTGAATTACCAGTGGCAAAAGAACAGTACTGCAATTAGCGGTGCGACTTCGTCTAGTTACACCACTCCAGCCGAAACAACTTCGGACAATGGAGCGCAGTTCACTGTAGTGGTTAGCAATTCGGTGGGCAGCATCACGAGCAATCCCGCAACGCTCACGGTCAATCCTCCTGCTCCAGGCGCGCTCACTCCCAGCACTACCAGCCTGAACTTTGGCAATGTGATTGTCACCAAAAACAGTGGCCTCGGCGTGACTTTCACAAATTCCGGCAACGTCAGTCTCACAGTTTCCGGTGTCACGATTTCCGGCGGCAGCTTCGGCGCCTCCGGCATTTCCAACGGGCAAATCATCACGCCCGGCCAAGTGGTGACACTGAACGTAACGTTCGCCCCAGCGGCGACCGGCGGTGTAACCGGCAGCGTAACCATCACAAGCAATGCATCGAACTCACCAGTTGTGGTTGGATTTTCGGGCAGTGGCGTATTGGCTCACACGGCTACCCTAAGCTGGACCGCAAGCACATCAACAGTCATCGGCTATAACATCTACCGCGGAACCGTGTCAGGCGGCCCCTACACGCTGGTGAATCCTTCTATCGTTGCAGGAACTCAGTACGTCGATTCCACCGTCTTGGCGGGCCAGACGTATTACTACGTAGCTACAGCGGTTGCCTCGGGCAATGTGGAGAGCACTTACTCGAACCAAGTGGTGGGTAGCGTACCCATTCCCTAATGCGGAGAGCCGCACCCGAGCCTAATCTTCGCGCTCAAAACTTGTCGCTCGGACGGGAACCTTGGGTTGGGTCATGTCGTTTTAGACCGGTGCCCGTCGTTCTTACTATCCAGTTAGCTCTAGATTTTCTTCGCCTATCCATCGGACGGCATAACGTCGCTTGGTCTTCGCAGCGGTTTTCTTCCTTCGACGTTCTTTCATCAATTCCGAAAGCCTTTTCATCACGCTTAGCCTTTTAGCTCATTCAAGAGATGACCGGCTAGTGGCACAAGATTTGTTATAAATTTGATTTGACTTGTGCCACAAGCGGCGTTAATTTCCCGCCCAAGTTCTAAGACCTCGAACGTCTGAATGGTTCCTATAGTCGGCCCTAGGCCCCCATCTGTTTGCAGCTCTGTTCTGCGGAGGCATCTTAATGAAAAATAATGATCTGCCAAAGCGCATCGTTGCATTCGCCGCGGTCCGGCTCGGCCTTGCTGCTTCAGTCGGTGTGCTGTTGCTCGCGGGTACGGTAACACTGCGCGCCCAATGCCAGGGTCCCGGAGCGCCAAGCAACACGGAGACGCGCTGCGTGACGGCAATTCCCATAGGTCCGAACGCGCTCACGTCATTCGACATCAGCTGGGTGGATGCGGGGCGCGGCCTTTATTTTCTCGGTGATCGCTCAAATAAGGGCGTGGACATCATCTCGACTGCGACCAACACATTGATTGGCCGGGCAGGCGGGTTCGTGGGCATTGTTCTCAAAAACGGAGCCGTGGACAACAACCACTCGGGCCCGGATGGCGTCGTATCTCATGGCAGATGGCTCTACGCCGGTGACGGCGACAGCACGCTCAAGGTATTTGATATCTCAAATCCCGCAAATCCTGTCTTGAAAGCGACCATCAGCACCGGCGGTTCAACGCGCCTAGACGAAATGGCACTGAGTACCGATGGCACGCTGCTCCTTGCTGTTAACAACGCCGAAGACCCGCCGTTTGCCACACTCTTTGCAGCCAATGGCGACAATGCCTCCAACTCGGTCTCTCGGATCGGCGGAAAAATCGAGGCGCCCAGCACGAGTCTTCCCGCCGGCTCTGGATTATCCATCGAGCAACCGGCATGGGATGAGGAGGGTCGTGTACGTCCAGGTGAGGGCAACGAGGGCGAAGGACACACGGGGCTGTTCTATGTGTCGATCCCGACGATCGCCAACAATCCGACGGGCTGCAACTACGGACAGCTTTCGGGACCAGTTTCCTGCAGTGGCGGACTACTGGTGATCGATGTATCTAATGCGGCAAATCCCTCACTCACAGTCCAGCCGCTAAATGAATGTGGACCGAACGGCCTCACCGTTGGGCCGAATGACGATCTGCTGGCAGGCTGTACGCCGCGCAATGATCCGACGAATACGAGTGAGTTGGTCATCAATGCGGACACATTCCATTACGCCAACATCGGTGGTGTAACCGGCGCGGACGAGGTTTGGTATGACAGCGGGGACAACCGCTACTACACGGCCTCAAGCGCAAACATCAGCGGACCGGTGCTCGGCGTGATCAACGCAACCACGAACCTGCTTGTCGAGACGATCCCGCAATCGGGAGGCTCGCACTCCGTCGCGGCTGATTCTCGACGCAATTTCATCTATGTTCCGCAGACCGCCTCGACCGCGGGCAGTACCAGCGCAGGAATCTGCGGTACCACGAGCGGATGCGTAGCCGTCTATACAGACGTTCGCCCAGGTGAACACCGGGAGTGATTCGGATCCTAAGAAGCGGCCCTGACACAGCGTTTCTGGAGAGCCTGTTAGGAACCGAGGTCGATTGGCCCGTTTCGGGCAGAAGGTGCCACTAGCGTATTTGACCGGCACCAATGGTGTGTAGAGGTCACAGGGTCACGCGCCGTTGGATGGCGCCTGACCCTGTGAGAGATCTTTTCCAATGATGTCCCTGTCTGCTTCGAATGAAATAGCTTACTTAGCTTTCGCAGCAGCTTTCTTTCTTCGATCAGCCCAGCGTTTTTTCATCAAATCCGAAAGCCTTCTTCGCCCCGCCGCGCTTAACCTGCTAGCCGGTTTTGCACTAACAGCTCTCTTGCTGGGCATACTCCTCGTGTGCTGTGGTGCGGGTCTGCTTAAATTAGATCCTTTGAGGATGCTGCGAGCGGAGGTGAGCCTCGCGATTTCAGCGTCTATCTCCTGCACGATCTTGGCTGTGTCCACCTAAGTTGTCCCTTCGATGAGGATGAGAATGACCAGCGTGGTCGGATGCCTGTTCTTTCAGGCCGAACTGAACCACGCTAGCAGAAACTCACCGCCCGAAGCCCCGGAGAAATACTGTAGTAGCGGCTGCAGTGATCGCTAACGAGAATGCATCTGTTGGCCTGGTTCGTGAACCGAGTGGATGCGAAAACGGCTTGCCGGTGTACGCCGATAACTCACCAACCGGCCGGTAAGCTCGTCGTTCGTAACTGCGAGCCTAGAATGTCCTGGAGCAGGCGTCGGAACAGTATCAGCCGACGTATCCGCTTTGACGATTTGGCAATTCGTTTTGGACCTCTTAGAAACGCCGTCACTCTTGTTGACAACATTTAATTTGTTGAACTTCCCTGTAGTCGGCCCTAGGCCCCGAAGTACCCGGACGGCACTTACCTAGTCCCGAAACTACGAAAGTATTCGATTGTGCAAAGCTACGTGGCGTGCCGCCTGAGGAGGACGAAATCACTTGCCATATCTCCTTTGCAGAGGCTATGCCCGACGGTGATGCATTGAATGGCCGCTCCATAACCATCCCTATGGAAGAGAGCTCGCGAACATTGCTGAGAATAACGGACCCCTTGATCATCGAAACGGTAGCTGTGCTTAGAACAAATCTTCACATGTATAGAATACAGAATTACCGCCCCCTTGGATCGCCAGAAATTCCTAGCGACCGAAGCCTCCGTTCGACCGATCGCGATCTATATAAGGCATTGGCGCTCTCAGTCTCCACATGTGTCCAGACTTAGATGACCAAGGTGGAACCGAAGACGACAACTCCGAGCCTTGATGGCTCTAGCGAGCGATAGCAATGCGCCGTAGAGCAGGATGGAAACGATAAATCGCAATTCAATACAAAGGAGAAACAAGAGAATGAGCGACAGTGAAGAAGTAAAGCAACTGAGACATGACATCCGCACAGAACGAAATGCTCTTTGGAGCCAAGCCGTGAATGCCTTGTTCGCCTCCGAAAGAACGTCCAAACTGTGTCTTAAGATCGAGGAAGCAGGTCTCATCGTTTCCTATCGGGCTGGCTTGAATGAATGGAAAACGACCATTAGGTCAATTCCGATCGAAAAACCTTACCGACGAATCGCTAATCATCTTCGAGAAGCGCGCGGCATTCCCCGCGTGAGGTTCGGTGAAAACGGCTCTGTTGAAGTGCGGGACGGTGACCCGAAGCACGAATTAGAAATTGCGATGTTTCCCATAGGCCTTGTTGTCGTCGGCAGTAGCCCCGAAGGTGTGTGGTGCCACGAAATGATTCCGGTAGCGGTTTTTACTCTTGCCACTACATTACGTAGGCTTGGGCAAGTGACAGAATCCGGGTGCTTAGCGGTCAATCAGACGCCTCTGTGGATATCGTGTCAAACATCGATACCGACGAAAAAAGGTTTTTCCTCCCAGTCAGAGGGACGAAATAACTAAAAAGCCAGTGGGGGACAAACGGAGGAGCAATAAGCGGACGTGCCGTGATCGATTTGCAGCGTGAGCTCGTGTTCGTCCTGGGGAGAACTGGACGAAATAGACGTGTCCGTTATTGCCCGACTGTCGACCCGAAAACATTTCCGGACTTCATGGCCAGGGTATATTTAGCGTCTCAGATTTTGCGTTTGTTTCCCTTCATGATGCCGACGCTTTTGGTCTTCGTTCAGGACATCCCAGTAGAGAGCCTCGACTCGACTGCAGCACGATTCTATGGGAGATTCGCGCCAGGTTGGAGGAAACAGGACACCTAATTGGAAACAATGACCTATGGATTGGTGCGCATGCGATAGCTTTGGATATTACGCTTGCCAAGAACAACAGCGTGAGTTCGAGCGGATAGCTGGGCTATCCGCAGACAAATAATCCCGATCATTGCATAATCAACCTTAAAAGCCGTGGACCTTGCAGTTCGATGCACCAGTGACCACACGCGTCCACCGTTACGGCGATCATTTGACATCTCTTTCATCATCGACGATCAGGCATATCTGACCGAGCCTCACTTATGCCAATGGTGCCGAAGGCCGAAGCGCGGCAATGAGCACATAATTTCGAAATGCCTGCTCAAAGGAAGGTTCATCCAACTGCTTGAGTAGCCGCGGATGGTGATCGTCAATACGAACAGGCAGGCCCTTGTAAAGACCGAGCCAGTATTTCTGCTGACCCTGCCGGGTGAAGCGGAATTTACGAACGCCCTGAAGTTGCATCTATTCCGGAAATAGGTGTCTACTGAAAGTGCTGCCAAAAATCCCCTTCCGTTCGGAACCGCGGCGTTCCAAACGCGGCGAGTTGCATGCCGAAAAGCGTTCCTCCAGGCGTAGGCGCGAAATGGGCACGACGCGAACTAGGCTCACTCTTTGGCAGAACAGGTGCAGAGAGAATGCCAGAAGAACCGAATCACGCGGGGAGCGCAAAAGCGTTACAATAGTTACATGAGTTACGCGCGGAGGAACGTGTGAAAACCCGTTCGATGGTGGTCAGTATGCGTCTGCCGATGGAGAGTGGTACTAGGCTCAAGCGTCTGGCCAACCGGCACGGATGGACACCCAGCGATGCGAGCGCGCGTTTGGTTGAAGAGGGTCTGAGGCGCTCGGAATTCGCCTTCATCGACTTTCGTGATTCCGCCGCCGGTCGACAAGCCTATATCCAAGGAAGCAGCCTCGCAGTTTGGGAGGTAATGCTATTGGTTCGAAGCTACAAAGCGGACGTCGAGGCGGCATCTAAACACCTCAAATGGCCGGAGGCCAAGGTTCAAGCTGCCATCAACTACGCAAAGGCCTTTCCGGAAGAGATCGAAAGCGCGCTCTCAGAGAACGCTGCTATTGATTTTGAGGCGCTAAAGCGAATGTTGCCTCAAGCCGTCAAATTCGGTCTCGTATCTGACACAAAAAGCTGAGATGCTCAGGCCCCTTTTGGATGAGCACATCTCGACAGCGGTCGCAGGTGGTCTTCGCCGTAAGCATCGAGCGCTCTCAGTCGTCTGCGTGGTTGAATGGAAAGATGGAGAATTTTTAGGACAATCAGATTCGGCATGCCTGCGACAGGCCGCGGCGCAAGGCCTGACGCTTGTTACTTATGATCGAAGAACGATCCCACCGTTGCTCAAGATCTGGGCCGAAGAAGGCAGGCGGCACGGAGGGCTAATTTTCGTAGATGAAAAGACTATCCCGCCAGATGATGTAGGAATCCTCTTGCGAGCCCTAAGCAACCTTTGGCTCAAAGCTAGAGGGTGGGACTGGGCTGACCGGATCTGCTTTCTGCAAAGCTGAAAGAGTTCTGGGAGCCAAGGACGGTCTAGTCAGCAGAATCGGCGATTGGATTCTACGGCGGTTCCACCACGCCGGGCGCGGTGGGCGATGCTGGTGATCCGCCGCTTACTGTTAAATGGGACTTGGCCGCCTCTCAAGTCCTTGATCCCGAAGGTGGGTCAGCAGGCGCTTTCACCGAGGCGGCGTTCTCTGTCGGGACTGCACTAACCAGCCCGTGCCCACCGGCCACCGCTCCGGCGGGCAGCCGTCGCGATTACAAAGGGGGCGAGCCATCGGTTTGCCGATGGCACGAAAAACGCACGGTCGAGTGGTCGCGGCTGTGTAACATCGAACCGGTTACCTTTCACCCCTATCTTCTCGAGCTATGATCCTGGCTGAGATGAGTTCCGATCTGAGTCAGCAACTTTTCAGAATCCATGCAGACGGCTATTTCGGGAGAAACACAGAATAGCCACTGCAACAACTTTATTTGCAATGACTTGCGGGTGGCTAATTTACGATCGCGCTCTGTATACTTCAGGCGGGAGGAAACCAAGTGTTGAAAAAGAAATTCATCCGCGATGGCACCCGCAGAATCATCGGCTCCGTCACGACAGGGTACAGCGACACATCCGCTGACGTCCGCGACCAAGGGAACCAGATCGCAGGGCGCACTGGTGACCGTTTTCACACGACCCGCGACAGTACCGGCAACCTCGTCTCGATCAATTCTGCTGATCCCGCTCTACTGATCCGAAGGAAGTAACTGTCCGGGGTCGCTCGTGACGAACCGAACTGAATGGTGTGAGCCGTTGCCTCGCTGTCTACCGCCAGCCCAAGGAGAAAAAGGAAAATGTGCAATATCGGCGAGCCTCTTGAAATCCTCAACGTCGAACCGCTGAGCCTCCCCGCGCCCCTGCGCCGGGAAACGGAGCATCCAGCGGAGCAGCCCCTGACCGTGGAACCCCCGGTCGAAGTGGCAGAAAAAGTCCCGGTCGAAGTCGAAGGCACTTGAAACGTTCGCAGCGACGATTGAAGGAGAATACCGTGACCCGCTCCAGCATAAAAGAGGAGCAACAGCTTTTGGAGGAAATCTACGCGGCGGGGCAGTGCCGCCCTGCGGCGAAGCAGTCCGGTGTGCGTCGAGTTGGCATCTTCTTTGTGGTTCAGGGCAAGCCGTTCATCGACAGCACTCCGGTAATCGAGGCGGAGAGCTATGAGCATTTCAAAATCCATGGCCTTGACAGGGCGTCGATGAACCTCCCCGACAACACGCACACCAGTACCGATTCGCACTATCGCTGTCCGGCTTGCCTGCACAAAGCCGGGCTGGAGGAGTGAGTGTGATGCCGGGAGTTGCAAGACGCGGCGGTCGCGCTTGCTCCTTTCCTCACGCTCATTACGGCGTGGACTCTGCGAAGACGCCTGACACCTACGTCGAGCCGTTCACCGCATACCGCGCTTGGAACTGGACCGCCGAGGGCATCACGTCCTTCAACGGGGCGTTGTGGAATCCCAAGGTCGCGTTCGAAGCCACGTGCCCACGCGCCGCAGACCTGCGCTCGATTCAAGCGGCGTGCTCCTCGGAAGCGTCGAAGAAATTCTGGCGGAAGCAATCCCACGACGCCCCCGACCCCGGCTGCACCTGCGGCATGTACGCTGGGATCGACATGCAACACCTGATCGACATCAACTACATCCGGCGCGGCATCCACGGCGAGGTCTACCTCTGGGGGCGCTTGATGCGCCATATGCTCGGATGGCGTGCTCAATTTGCGTATCCGAAATTCTTCATCGTCCCGGCGAATATGGTGCCGTCCCAGGTCGAGGAAGCGCAGGAGCGGCTCGCGGCATTGGTCCAGTTCGACGTGGACATTTATCTCCAACCGGAACGCGAGGCTCGCGTCGGACAGGAAAGAATACCGCTGTGGGTGCGGGACTACGGCTTCAGCCAGCAGGGAATCTCATTTTTGATCGAGAGGTGGACGAAGTGGGCTTCCTATAAGATTACCCCCACGCTTGCGGCTGGCGACCGCGTCGCAGTGCTCGGCGAGTGCGGCGGCATCGGCGTGGTCAAAGAGATCGGCGGCGGAGAAATGTACTACAGCCTTTTCAGCCCCAACGTGATCTACCGCAAGAAAATTAAAGACGTGGTGTGGAACGAACGGAACTGGCGCTGGGAGACGAGCGGTTTAGGCTGCATGCGCAAGCTCGAACAGGCGGTGGGGAAATAACATTCATTCGTAGCTTCACCACCGAAATAGCGTTTCTTTTGGCGTGATGGCCGGTGCCGGCTGGCACGGTACGCTCACTCTCTTCCCATTTGCTTGCTACTTTCCGCTGTTCGTGACGTGGGCTTGGAGGCGTAGGCATGTCTAGGGAGATCCCGATGGACGTCCGCAGGGAAGCGCATCGCCGCGTGTCCGCTGTGCTCCGGTGCCTCGCCGTGCTGGTGCCGGACGCGACGTCTCGGCAGAGAAAGCGCCTCGCGAACAAAGTCCTGACTCTCGCTGACGGAAAGGACCGCAGTGTGCGGATCACTGAGGCACAGGCACGCGACTTGATCACTCCGCACCTACAATGTATCCGTGAAGATTGCCCGCAGCTTTGCTTCTGGGAGCCGATCAGCAGGTCGCTGAACATGTTCTTCAATGAGGAGGGGTAACGCGGACATGTTCGGAGACTTGGTCGAGACGAGGATCTCAGGAGACGGGAAAGTCAGCGCGACAAATCGTCCTTCGCCAGAGGCATGCGTCACGGTTACCAGGTCAGTTATCACCGACGCCGTGACGCTTATCTTATATTACTGATTGGGAATTAGTACCATTGCGCGCGCATTGGCGGCAGCGGAATATCGGAAACGCGAATATAAGTACGCGGAAACGTGACACGCATCGTTAAACCGCGCGGCCCCTCCCTGGTTAGCGTCAAACATGGAAGAACGGACCGAGCAACAGCGACAGGTAGAAGAATCGGCCGACACCAGAATTTGTTCCGGTTCGATCGGTCGTTTGAACAGCGCCACACCACAGGCAAAGCAACCGATTTCACAGAAACAGTTGGCCGCAAACCGCGCCAACGCGCGACGCTCTACGGGCCCCAGAACCCCGGCAGGGAAGGCTAGGGCCGCACGAAACAGCCTAAAACACGGATTCTGCGCACACCACATTCTCCGAGAACTCTCAGGAGGGGCAGAAGATGGAACCGTATGTGAGATCTTAAATGCCGGAATACGAAAGCACTATCAGCATCAAGGAGCGTTAGAGGAGTTTCTGGTGGAAAACATTGCCACGGAGGTGATGCGTTATCTTCGTATTATCCATCAGGAGCAAGAGGCGCTGCTTACGCCTCTTTGTTTTGAGCGCAATCGCCTGGATTTACTCCTTCGATATGCCACCTCTAATGACCGCCGGTTGAGGCGTTTGATCCGGGAGCTCGAACGGATCCAGACGGCGCGCAAGGCAGGTTCGGTCGTTGGCGATCTTTTGGATCTGGTCCGGGGCACAGCAGACGAACCTGCGATTGGGTCTGGATGAGCAAACCATGTACGTCATTATCGAATGTATGGGTGACAACCATCGCCCAGAAATGCGAGGCTGAGCAAAATGGGAGAGCAGAAAGAACCTGATGACAGGCAGGCAGCAAAGAAACAATCGGGCAACGGCGCGAAAAACGCAAATGAGAACGGCCAGCACTCTACTGAGTCAAAAGCTCCACATGAAGACGGCAACCGATCACCTTATGTTTATGGTCAAGGTCTGTTCGCCGTGCATTTGGGTAGAGTCGGCCCTGAGGCGAAATACGATCGCAAGGCTTACCTGCAATTAGCCGATCGCGTCCGGAACCACTATCGACCCGTAGGATTCATGGAAGAGTTTATGGTCGAAAAAATTGTGGCAGAAATGGTTCGTTGCGCTCGTGTGTTTGGACATGAGCAGCGCCGACTCGGCTACTATCGTGCTCCTGGTTCGCTTGAAAAGATTGACCTCGGTCTAATCCTTCGATACTCGATTGCCGCCGATCGTCAGCTAAGCCGTTCCATTAAGGATCTCGAGCGGATGCAAGCGGAACGCAACAAGCTGTCGGAAAGTTCTCAAGCAACAGACGGCAACAACGGTGCGGTGACCGTAGATGATCTTTCTGTCTTCCACCTGAGTTGGCTAGTGAGCTATCCAGAAGAAGCAGACAAACAACCGAACTCACAGTCAGAGGCAAACGTAACCGCACCCGACAAAACCGAAACCAAACCAGCGGAAACAAAACCGCGCGTCAGCCCGTTTGTACAGACTATCGATGAGATTGTTGGGTTACCTGCCGATTTTGACGGCAAGCAGAAAGCGGCCGACTGGAAACCAGAACCCACTCAGGACAGCCCCCAATCAGAAGCTGCGCCAAACGCTGCCTCAGCGAACGATCCGAAATTACGAAACGAACCCAAAAGTACCGTCCGATAATGGAAAAGCGAGTGAAGTGAAGAAAACAACTTTCGTGGTACGTCAAAAAGCACCGAACCCGGGAGGCTAAACATTGCCTTCAGCAAAAGTAAAATTACGAAACGAACCCACCATGAGGCTGCAGAATGCCATGCGGATGAGCGATGAACGACGAACGATGAATCAGTACCGCCAACCTGTGCCTTACAAAAATCAGGTACCCGCGTGTTGTACTGTACCCAGCATTCTCCTCAGCAGTATCGCTTCCGTAAGCGTGCGAAACATTTGTCCGCTCGGTGTTTGCTAGGCTCTGTCATCTGTATGCCTTACGTGATATGCTTTGATGCATGAGAACGACCATCAATCTGCCTAATGACCTGATCTTGCAGGCAAAGAAGGCCGCCCTTGAAACAGACACAACGCTTACCGAAATCATCGCGAACGCTGTTCGCGAAGCACTCGGCAGACGCGAGAAAAAAACCCGGCAAAAAGATCTCCGATTGGTCACGTATGGGAAGGGCGGTATGGCGCCAGGAGTTGATTTGGACGATAGCTCGAGCTTGCTTGATCTGATGGACGCCGATGATTCTCGTCGACGTTAATATTCTGGTTTACGCACACAGACCCGACTCCGAAAATCACAACCAGTACCGGAAATGGTTGAAGGAAGCTCTGCAAGCGGGGTCACCGTGTGGCCTATCGGAACTGGTGCTTGCCGGCCTGATACGGATCGTCACTAATCCACGTGTTTTTCCCGATGCGACACCAATCGGCATAGCTTTGAAGTTTGCCAATCAATTACGTGAGCACCCTGCTTGCGTCATGGTTTCGCCCGGCGGTCGGCATTGGGAAATCTTCACCGGCCTCTGTATGAAGGTTGGGGCGAAAGGTAATCTCGTGAGTGATGCGTACTTCGCTGCCCTGGCCATCGAATTAGGAGCTGAATGGATTACTACGGATCGGGACTACTCGCGTTTCCCCGGTCTGCGCTGGCGCCATCCACTATCCCAGAGCACTTAGCGTTCTCAAGACCGCAGCACGGCATTCGCTCGTCAGCATTCCTGGCTCGCTTGTGCCGTTAAATGGAATGTGGTTGTCTGGGTGCCGAGGCCGAACACCGCGCAACCCGGTTCGTGAAGCTTGGCGTAGAAATCACGAAAACCAATACACTCGGGCGTGCAGCCTCTCGCGCCTGGAATCTGATTCCAACCTTTCGGCGGCTTCTCGGTCCGGTAACCCAGTCCTTGGATATCAGAATAAAATCACGAACCTTGCGGATTGCCTTGAGACATCGACCCACTCATCCCGTGTCAAGACCAGCGGAATAGAAGGTATCTGATTCCTATGAGGTGGACGAGCGACCCCGTCATCAATGGGTGCGGGGAAGGTCCTTCGGGAGTCGTTCCTAATTGTGGGGTTATGCCGGCGGAGCAGACCGCAGGTGCATCGTTTTTACTCGCAACTTCCAGCCGGACTTGAGTATTCACCTACAGGGCTCTGCACACTCGTTCAGAGCCAGCACGACGTTGATGGCAACGATGCGGTCCAGGCGCGTGTCGCGGGCGCGGTCCACCTCGCCCATCCCGCCTCCGCCAATGGCAAAGAGGATTTCTTAGGGGCCCAAGCGCTGGCCGGTGCCGATAGCCACTAGCTCCTACCCAATTTCCAATTGGGCGAACTATCGGCAGACACGAGCACCAAAACGGCCTGATAATTATCGGGCGGCAGACGCAACTGATACAGGTATGAGGAAGCAGACAATGTTAGTGATTAAAAACGAATGCCGTCTCCGCATCGATCCTCACAATCCTGTCCGGGACGGGCAGGAAATCTCGTCGCCTTGCGGATCGGCTCATCCTCGCCTCCGTCAATGACGGTCGCCTGGTGTGCAAACAACATGGGTGAAGGCTCGGCGATTGCAACTACGATCGATGGGAGGTCGGAGTCAATTGTATGGACGGTTGGCACTGGTGCCAGCAACCGGCTGCATGCGTTTGATGGCGAGACCGGCGAAATATTGTTTGCGGGTGGCACTTAGGATGAGCAGATGAGCCGCGTGCAGAATTTCCAAACTCCTATTGTTGTCAATGGGCGTCTTTTCGTAGCGGCCAACGATCGGATATACGCATTTACCGTCAGATGAACTCTTACGTCTGCTGCGATCGGCCGCATTCATAATGCATGGAGACTTGGTCGTTAGCGTCGAAAAGGCAGGCGTTACTATAGGGTTGGTTCTAAACGGTGTTAGTGTCGCAAAGGACCCGGCGCCTCTAGGCTAGCGCCGTGACCCTGGCGATCTCTCCAATTGTTTCTGTTTATGCTTTGAATGAACTGACTTACTTAGCCTTCGCCGCAGCTTTCTTCCTACGATCGGCCCAGCGTTTTTTCATCAACTCCGAAAGCCTTCTTCGCCCCGCCGCGCTTAGCCTGCTAGTCGGTTTTGCACTAACAGCTCTCTTGCGCGGCGTACTCTTCGCGTGCTGTGGTGCAAGTCTGCTTAAATTAGATCCTTTGAGGATGCTGCGAGCAGAGGTGAGCCTCGCGATTTCGGCGTCTATCTCCTGCACGATCCTATCTGTGTCCAAATGAGTTGTCCCTTCGACGAGAATGACGAGCGTGATCCGATGCTTATTCTTTCAATCCAACCTGAACCATCCTAGCAGAAACCCACCGCCCTAAGCCCTGAAGAAATACCGTAGTTGGCAGCTACAGTGATCGCTAACGAGAGCTCGGCTCTTATAATCATAATATAGTCATGAAAAAAGTCAGGATTGCCGATCTCAAGTCACGGTTGAGCGAGTACCTCCGAGCGGTGCTCCGTGGCGACAGAATTAGAGTTGTGGATGGCCATGCGCCGGTCGTACCGATCTTGGCAGTACAACAGGAGAGCGTGTTGCACGTCCATAAGCCGACACCCGGCACTCCCGCGCCGAACAGGATTCCGCGGCCCAACCCTCTAGATCTGAACATCGATATCGTCCAACTACTTCTTCTAGAAGAGAGAAACCCGTAATCCGCCGGCCCTGAAGAAGATCTAGCTGAAAGGTCAGCCTTCGCATCCACGTCATTCGAGGATAGTCACGTTAGCGGCAATAAAAGTCTCCTAACAGTCGTCAGGAAGGCGCACCACACTACGTCTATTCCGGGCGGAGATAGTTTTGCACGTACCAATCCCTGATCTCGCCACCGGTCGTGACCCACACATCCTGCCTCGAGGTAATATGCGCGAGCGCCTGAGCGAAGTACTTGCTCCGGTAGGGATGCCCGATAAGGAAAGGGTGCAAGCAGATAGCCATGACTCGCCCCGTCTTGGCTCCGTCCTCGTATAGGACGTCGAATTGATCGCAAATCATGCGGCCGAACGTCTCGGCACTTTGTTTCAGATCTACAAACGCCGGGATGTCATTGATCTCAACTGAATACGGAAGCGAAATCATCGAGCCTGTCTTGACCCGCATCGGGTAGGGTTGCTCATCATTGACCCAGTTGCAGACGTACTCAATTCCGCATTCAGCCAGCAGGTCAAGTGTTCTATGTGATTCGCTTAACGCCGGACTTAACCATCCTCGCGGACGCTTTCCAGTACCTCTTTGAATCGTATCGACGACGTCGCGAATCAGCTCGCGTTCCTCCTCCTCGGTCTGCCGGTTGATCAGGATTGAGTTGCTCGTCCCATGTCCCATCCACTCCCAGCCGAGTTGGTTCCCGCCCTCGATGATGCGCGGATAATGGACGCAAACGTCCGAGTTAAGCGCAACGGTGCCCCTAATGCCGTAGCGCTCCATGATGTCCATTAGCCGCCAGATTCCCACGCGCACGCCGTAGTCACGCCAGGAATAATTCAGCACATCGGGAACGAGGCTCGTAGTGGCATTTGTCACGGAAGTAGAAGGGCGATCGAAAAGAAAGTGCTCGATGTTGGGAATTATCCAAACGGCGATGCGAGCGCCGTTGGGCCAGCGCAGAGGTTTTCGGTCCACAATTGCGGAATAAGGAAAGCGGGTTTGTTCCTGAGGATTTCGAGTAGGTAGCTCTCCCATGGCGAATGCTTCTCCGATCTAGGCGCCGGCGCCGCCCGAGGCAGCGGCCCCGCGTAGCGTGTTCAGATATTGAAGTGTTTCTTCGACCGACACCACATCGGCGTATTTGGCATTCAAGTCAAAAAGGCTTTGGTCATGAGCTGACTGAGAGCGGTCACCAACGGCTTCGCGCACGACCATTGGGCGGAAACCGGTCTGGCAGGCATCGACGGCGGAAGCGCGCACGCAGCCGCTCGTCGTGCATCCTGTGATGATCAGCGTATCGACCCCGCGAACCAGGAGGCGCGAAACGAGATCAGTTCCAAAAAAGCAGGACGCATACTTCTTGACCAGTAACGAATCGGACTGACGGAAGTCGAGGCGAGGATCAATCTGCACGCCCTCAGTGCCCGCGCGAAGAGTGGATGACCCCTTCTGTTTCATTCCAAACACGCCGGCATCCTTCAGGTTTTCATCCTCGTACGACACAATTGAAAAAATGACAGGCACGGCTCGATCGTGAGCTGCACGCAGCAGAAGTTGGATACCTTCGATCTGACTGTCCAGCTTCGCGCCAAGCGGCATCTCCGGATTCGTGAACGCCTTGACCATGTCCACAATCAGCAAAGCCGGACGCTGACCGAATCCGAGCTTTTGACCAAAGCCTCTCTGCTGAAAAAACTCCGCATCGGAGGAATTTGGAGGTGTCATGGAAGCCTCCCTTCTTTTTGTGGCGGGAACTTTAGCTGATTAAAATCGGCGAATACAAGCCCCGCGCACCCACGTACTTATCTGCCATTAGTAGAGCTCATCGCTTGACACCCGTGAGTCTTCACTATACCTTTGGCGAAATTTCCAATTGATGCAAGGAGCGGACCAATGAAGGTTAGGTTCCCGCGTCTCCCGTTGATGTTGATCGGCAGCCTGCTCTTCGTGAGCGTCTCCATGTTCGCCCATCACGGAACGTTCGTTTCCTACGACACTAAGCATCCGGTCACCTTGAATGGCGTCGTGGCCGAATACCACTTCACCAACCCGCATACGCAGCTGTATTTTGACGTTACAGACGACAAGGGTAACGTCACACGCTGGGCCGCCGAAGGCCCCGCGCCGGAAATTTGGGTCGAAGCAGGCTGGGGCAAAAAGCGCACCGAAGCCACTCTGGCGCCAGGGACGAAAATCACGATTACACTTTCTCCCGCGCGTAATGGGAAACCTGTGGGCGCCGCCGCCAAAATTTTCCTTGCGAATGGCGAACAAGTGGGCCCGGCCGGAGCAGGCGAGCCTCCGAATCAGTAGCGGCTGAATTGGGCTTGGGCTTTAGGTCGGCGAAGAGGTGTCGCTGAATCGGTAGACACCGAGGAGTTCGAACATGAGAATCGCTCGGCTCCATGCGCAGATCGCGGGCGTGTGTCTGTTCCTGGCTTTAGCCACACCTGTGCTGGTACAGGGGCAGGACGAGGAGCCAGGCCCACCGGATGCGGCTGAGCGCCAGGCGCGCGCCCGTACACTTCCGAGGATTCAGCCCTCCGACAAGAAGTTCGATCCACACGACCTCGCTGGAATATGGACTCGCAGTTCCAGCCCGAGGGGATTCACCGGAGGAGGAACCTGCGCAGACTGTGGCGATCGCGGATACGGAAAGAATGTGCCCCCCATGACGCCTGAGGGGAAGAAGATGTTCGATACCAACAAGCCTTCGTACGGGCGCACCTTGGGTTCAGCCGACGCGGCCGCGCACCCCGACGAAGACATCGGCCGGCGGCGAGCCGTTTCCCCCGCCAACGGAACAGACCCTTATCAATACTGCAATCCCATGGGAATCACACGGGCTCTGATCTTCCCGCACCCGATCGAGTTCTTCGTGCTTCCCGATAGGATCATTCAACATTTCAGTTGGGGTGAAGGCATCCGCACAATTTGGACCGACGGCCGAAAGCTGATCGACGATCCGGACCAGCCGCGATGGTGGGGATACTCAGTCGGGCATTGGGAAGGCGATACGTTCATTGTTGAATCAAACGGGCACGATGAACGCACCTGGATCGATCATTTTGGTTATCCTCACAGCGATCGGATGCATCTCGAGGAGCGGTACAAGCGTACCAACTACAACATCCTGGAACTGAATTGGACGATTACCGATCCGAAGGTTTACACAAAGCCGTGGGTCGGAGACACAAAGCGTTTCCATCTTATACAGACCAAAGACATCACTACCGTCGATGGCTGGGCCGGAATGATGGAAGATCCCTGCGCGCCCGCCGATGAAGTGGATCAATTCGACAAGAGAATCCGGGATCTTACAGGCACCAAACCAAATTAGTGAGTTCCAAACGCCGCGCGTCCACCTACTGGAAGTGCATTCGCAAGACTCCATATGACGAACCGAGCAATCCTTTGTGTCATCGCCACAGCGTTCTCTTTCTGCGTCGGGAATGGATTGGCGCAAGCGCAAACCCCGCCGGACCGACGGCCGCTGACCGCCGGCGAGTTCTTTAAAAACGTTAAAATCCTGACCAATTTGCCCGTGAACGAGTTCATGTCGACGATGGGGTTCTTTTCCGCATCGCTGGGCTATTCCTGCGAGAACTGCCATGGGGCCGATACCGGTTGGGAGAATTACGCGGCCGACAATCAAGCGAATAAGCAAACTGCCCGGAGGATGATTCTCATGATGACGGCCATCAATAAGACCTATTTCGGAGGGAAACACGTTTTGACCTGCTATACCTGCCATCGCGGAAGTGATCAGCCCGGAATTACGCCCAATTTGGCTGCACTCTATAGCCCGCCTCCAGAAGAGCCGAAAGACATTGTGCAGCAGGCCAAGGGGGCGCCCTCTGCTGATCAAATCTTTGATAAATATCTCCAAGCTCTGGGCGGTCGTCAGCGCTTGGCAAATCTCACCAGCATTGCAGCGAAAGGCACAATGCTGGGCTACGGAGTAGGCGCCGAGAAGCAATCGCTCGAAATCTACGCCAAAGCTCCAGGTCAGCGCACGATGATCATCCATTCGCCCGAGGGAGACAACACTACCACTCTCGACGGCCGTTCCGGGTGGATTGCCGGACCGCAGATCGCCGGGCCGGAGATACCCGTCCCCGTGCTCATCTTGACGGGAGGCGACCTGGATGGTTTAAAGCTCGAGGCAAATCTTACTTTTCCAAGTAGTATCAACCAGACTTTCAGTCAATGGCGAGTGGGCTTGCAGACTGAGATCGATGATCACCAGGTCCAGGTCGTGCAGGGAAACACCCCAGGCGGTGCCTTTGCAACACTATATTTCGATGCCGATTCGGGCCTGCTCGTCCGAGTTATGCGCTATACCGATTCGTTCGTGGGAAGATTTCCGACGCAAATTGACTATTCCGACTACCGCGAAGTCTCAGGCATCAAAGTGCCTTTTCGATGGACCGTTGTCTGGCTCGATGGACAGCAGACATTTGAGCTGACAGAAGTGAAGTTGAACGTTCCGATTGAGGCAACCAGATTCGCTAGGCCGAGCTTGATGGCGCCGTCTCCGGCTCTTCACTAAGGCTGTTATCGCCTACTACTTTGCGGGGTGCTCTCAACAGAAGAAGTGGACGGAAGCCCTGCGAGCCAGGTATCGAGTATCTTTAACTGGTCCTGCGGTGGATCAACGAAAGCTATGCCCATCCCCATTTGTTCTTGGACGTGAATGACGTCTGCCTTCGCCACAAATGTGCGCTGATCGCGAGAAATGATCACTTTGAGTGATGTGCCGACGGGAAATGTTTTCGGGCTATCTACGTAACAGCCGGTGCGACTGACGTCGGTAACCTTTGCCGAAAGCATCTTCGCGTCACCGGGGTCTGTAAGTTCGGCAATCGCGACCACGGTATAGCGTGGAGCCTTACGGCGCTCGGCGAACGTGAAGTAGCGTTTTGAAGAATCAGCAGAGGTCATCGATGGCATAAATTCTAAAAGAATCTTCATACAAAGCAGTCCATACTTCCACTATTCTGTGTCCCGCCTGCGACAAAAGAATAAATGCCCATCTCCTGTAAGGAACTAGCGGCCTGTTCTGAACAATTCACGGATAGGGCAGGTGGTATGCAAAGGATGCGAGGTGCTTGCTCATGGGTCTTCGAACCGTTGAACAATTCCTTAGCGGCCTGCGCGATGCCCGGGAAGTTTATTATCGAGGTCAGCGCGTGCCTGACGTTACGGAACACCCCGAATTGGGTGTGGCGGCGCGGCATGCCGCGATAGATTTCCAATTGGCCGAGGACCCTAAGCTTCAGCAGCTAGCCACGCGGCGCGAGGGAAATGCGGTCTACTCGACCTACTACCACATCCCTCGCGCTACTCAGGATCTCCTCGACCGGAGCAAGCTGATCGAGACGGGCACGGCGCTAGGCGGCACTTTGGTTCTGCTCATAAAGGAAATTGGAACCGACGCGCTCTTCGCGCTAATGCGGCTGCTGTCCCGCGCTGGAGAGACGCAGGGTTTAGAACGAGTCCGAACCTTGTATCGGAAATATCGTGATGGAGATCTCGCTCTCGCAGTGGCGCAAACCGACGCGAAAGGCGATAGAAGCAAGCGTCCCTCAGAGCAGGCGGATCCCGATCTCAACCTGCGTGTCGTCGAAAAGCGCTCGGACGGCATCATCGTTCGCGGGGCGAAGGTGCATACTTCATGCTCACCCTACGTCGACGAAATTATCGTACTGCCCAGCAGAAGTATGGGCGCAGGGGACGAGGCCTGGTCGCTGGCTTTCGCTGTACCTGTTAACTCCCCCGGGCTTCGCCTGTATGCGTCCGATTTCCTGCACGGCACCGATGACCCGTTCACGCGCCCCATCTCGACACAGCACAAAATGATCGAGACGCTCACAGTGTTTGAGAATGTCTTCGTTCCCTGGGAACGCGTGTTTTTCTGTGACCGGCCCGATCTGGCCGGCAGTGCCGCGCTTGGCTTTGTGGAATACCATCGCTTCACCGCCGTCAGTTATAAGCTCCCCTTGGTGGACGCATTGGTCGGCACAGCCATCGCTATCGCGCAGGCGAATGGAATTGAACGCGCCGGCCATGTGCGCGATAAGCTGACCTGGCTGGCCGGTTACGCCGAGACGGTGCGAGCCCTGGTGGAGTTGGCGGCGCTTCGTTGTGAAGTGGAGGATGGATTCGCTCGCCCGCACGTCTTCACGACAAACCTCGCCAAGTGGACGTTTGCCCGCGATTTTCATCGCGCCATCGAGATCGTTCAGGATCTCGCGGGCGGCCTTTTGGTCACCGGCCCCTCCGGTGCGGACTGGAATTCCAACGAGGTGCGGCCAGTCCTGGAAAAATATCTGTGCGCTGCGTGGCCAGCTAACCGACGGCTGGCAATGCTCAATTTAATCAGCGAGCTCACCACTCGCCTCTATGGTGGTTACCAAGCCGTGCTTGCGGTTCATGCCGAAGGCTCTCTCGAGGCTGAGAAGATGGCCATGTTAAGGTCATACGATCCTAAGCGAGCTCAGGATTTGGCAATGCGATTGGCCGGCCTCACCTCTGAATTAGGGGCAGCTAGCGCCACGGATAAAGACTAGGGATCACGAAAGGACGACAACCCATGAAGAAACTAATTCTGCTCACCCTGTTCGCAGCCGCGTTGTCTTTTGGACAGCAGCCGGGTACCGCTCCAGCTTCCAAAGCAAAAGTGCTAACCCGGGTCGAACTCGACAAATTGTTAACGACACCAGATCGGGTGTTACTCATCGATGTCCGCAGACCGGACGAAATTGCCTCAATCGGGGGTTTTCCTGTCTACCTCAGCATTCAGGCCGCGGATATCGACAAGCATCTCTCCGAAATTCCGAAGGATAAACTAATCGTATTGGTTTCCAATCACGCGGGCAGAGCCGGACGCGCTGCGGATCTGCTGGAGAGCAAAGGGTTCAAGGTCGCTGGTGCTGTCGGCGCACAAACCTACGAATCTGAAGGTGGCAAGCTGTTGAAGATCGAGCCACCCAAGCCAGCTGGCACAGACAAGAAGTAGAGCGGTTTAATTCGGCCAAACGAAATTCGTACCTTGAGAAGACAGCCACATCATTAGAGTCGAAGCAAGAAAGGGCCGGCTAAACGCGGCCCTTTTCTGTATCTTCCGTTTCTGGCTCTAAAGAAGAATCTACCAAAGTAGCTTAAGTCCTAACTGGATCGATCGGTTCGCTCCGCTGCCCAGTACCGGATCCGGAGCCGCTTGATCGGGTGTGTTGCAGCCACAACCAAACTGGCTTCCTGAAGGATCGTTGAAGCCCGCTCCGGCCGGGCCGCCGGGATTAGTGAACGTCGAATGATTGAGGATATTGAAAAATTCGGCGCGGAATTGCGTGCCCAAGCGTTCGCCGAACTTCCAATTCTTAGTAACGGAAAAATCCCAGTTACGGTAGCCAGAATCGCGGAAGATGTTGCGACCCGCGGTGCCGAGTGTTCCAGCAACCGGAGCCATGAGAGCGGAATTGCCCTTCACATAGCACCCGAAGCTGAGATCCGTATTCGGATGGCCCGAACACGCTGCGGGGAGTGCCGCCACGATAGTGCCGGAGGCGGTGCAGTTGGTTGAGGCAACCGTACAATACAGGGTGATGGGGTTCGGGCCGCTGGTGAAGTCTTTGGGATTGCCGAAGAAATTCCAAGGCTGGCCGAAGCTATTGAGTTCACTGACCTGTCCATTACCGGCGAAATCATTGCTGGTATCTTGCGCACTCCAGGGCAGACCAGTTTCCACTGTAACTCGGGAATTGATCGCCCAGCCTTCCAGGATTTGCCCCGGGGACTTCCTGCCGGGCAGACTATAAGTTAACCCGAGTGTGAAGCGGTGCCGGAGATCGAAATCGCTGTTTCCGTACTGTAGACCCGGATTGTAACTATCGGGAGGAAGGGGATTCGCGTTCCAATTGCTGGACGCGCTGTCCAGGCTATGCGAGTAGGTGTAACCGATATTTGAGGAAAGGCCATGAATGGGGCGCTGAGTCAAAGTGACTTGCAAACCGTTGTAGTTAGAGCTGTCAATGTTCCCAAGTTGGTTGATTTGCGCTAGATACGGGAACTTGGAATTGTAAGGACGTGCCGCCTGCTCACACGCCGAGCCGCCCGTGGGACACGCCCCAATCGGCGTCTGATTGATATCCTGAAAGCCAAGCAGCCTCGTACCATGGGTGCCGACGTAGGCGACTTCTAAGGACATGTTAGTAGTGAGCGAGCGCTGGACATTAATGGTCCAGGTGTCAATATAAGGCGTCTCGAAATTCGCGTTTATGGCCTCCGTGTTGCAAGGACCTGGATCCCCAGCAACGCCGTCGCCACACTGAACCGCAAGCGAACGCACCGGAAAAACTGTACTCGTGCCTCCCGCCAGCGATGACCCGCCGAAATTCATCTGCTTGCCGTTGATACTGATCGTTGCCACTTTGATCGTGCCCGGCCCCGGAGTCGCGACTCCATTCACGAACAAAGTCGCCCCCGTCGGAACCTGATTCAAACCGAGCACGTTGGCGACATTGTCGAAGACGTTGAAGGGTAATTGCTCGTACATGATGCTGCCGCCGGCGCGAACGACCGTTTTGCCGTTGCCATTGACATCCCACGCGAGTCCGATGCGGGGAGAGAAATTGTCGTGGTCGCCATGGTAGGCAGCTTTTTCCCCGGCGCCTACCTGGACCAAACCGGTGGGTGCATTCGGGTCGAAATTGCCAATAAGGTTATTACGGTCCTTAAGGACGGTGATGATCTCGTAGCGAAGTCCGAGGTTCAGAATTAGTCTCGGCTTGATTCGCCAGTCGTCTTGAATGAAAGCGGCATACTGCTGATTGGAATAGTGGCGCAGGGTTTCACCGACAAGAAGCGCGGACAAAGTCCCCGAATCTCTCGGTAAACCCGCGAGGAAATTTACGAGGTCGGTATTGTTGGCGCCACCCAGCGCCCCTGTTTTGTTTTTGGCGAATCGGATGGTGCCCTTGGCGCTGGCGGTGACAAACGGCTCGGCCGTGTTGTGGATGATTTCGCCGCCCAGCTTGATCGCGTGATTGCCGCGCAAGAACGATACGTGATCCAGAATTTGCAAACTGCCATCGGGTCCGCGCAGCTTCGGCCAGTTGCCGCCGAGCCGCATGTTGAAAGTGGAGAAGCGAATGAAGGGGAACCCGAAATAGTTGGGGTCCGTTATACCGGTATCGATTCCGTAGCTCAGAGGATTTATGTTGTGATCCACGGAAAGGTACTGCTGAGTGTAACGGTCGTAACCCACGCGGAGTTCATTCACCCAGCTGGAAGTCGGGGTCCAGGTCCAAGCGCCATAACCCATCTGAATGTAACCGAATAGATTGGACATCCATGGCGAGCTGTTGGAACCGGGAAAACCAACCTGATAGGAACCATCGTTCCAAATGCCGCCGCCTCGTCCATTGAAATACATGCCGCTGAGCGTGTTCTTATCGTTCAAGTGATAATCAACTTTGGCGACGCCATTGTTTTGGGAATTGTCGCTGACCAGGCCAAGAATCATCGTGGTCGGGCTCACCGGACTATTTCCTGGATTGGTTGGGAAAAGAGACTCCGTCGCCCCCGGCGTGAAATTCGTCGGAGCGACCGCGCAGGTTGTGGGATTGAGGCCGGCGATCTGAGCGCTGAGCGGACTGATTTTTGCCGGGCCCAAAGCCTTGCAGGCGTCGACCAAACTCAATTTCGGGCTTGGCGCCGTCAGTCCGCATCCCGGCGTTCCGCCGCCACAGGTCACAGGAGCTGTGAGCGAGAGCGTGCTTCCAACCGTATAGCGTTGCCCCTCGTAACTCACAAAGTAGAAGAGCTTGTCTTTCTTGATCGGCCCGCCGAGACTTGCGCCGAACTGCTCAAAAGTTACGGGAGCCTTGGGACAAGGCGCAGTGCATTGTGGCACTTGTGGCTGATTGAAATAGTTCCGCGCATCCATGGCTGTGTCGCGTCCAAAGGCAAATGCTGTGCCGTGAATGCTGTTGGTTCCGGATTTGAGGCCGGCGTTTACAATCGCGCCGGGCTTCCAGCCGAATTCAGCCTTCGGATTTTCTTCAGTGTTAAATTCCTGGATGGCATCGATAGGCAGCGATGTCGAGGCATCGCCGGCGGCGATCGGAGCATTCAGCACGCTCTGTCCGGTGTAGGCTTCGTCACCCTTTAGACCGTCTAGCATGTAGCCAACATCCTCGGCGCGGGTACCATTTGCGGACTGCACGTAGGCGCCGCCCCCCGGGAAGAGGAGCACCCCGGGGCGCAGAGAGAGCAGATTCTGGTAATTCCGGCCGTTCAGCGGCAATTCATTGATCGTCTCGTTGCTGAGGGTGCCGCCGAGGGTCGCGTTGGTGGTTTCGACCATGGGCAGTTCGCCCGTGACGGTGATCTTCTCTGCCTGCTCGCCTGGCTGCAGCGTCAAATCGACGCGAACATCTTTGCCGACCTCAAGCGGGATCCCGGAACGCTCCGCGGTCTTGAAGCCTTTGGATTCGGCCCTGACTGTGTAGGTACCGGGAGTAAGGTTCGGCGCGTTGTACTCGCCGGCGTTATCTGTAGTCAGGCTGCGCGAGATTCCGCGCTGTACGTCGAGTATGGTTAACGTCGCCCCGGCCACAACACCGCCTGTTTGATCGGTTACCGCGCCGAGAATACGTCCCAAATTAGCCTGTGAGAAAGCCGGCAAACCCCCGAGAAAGATCACACACACCGCAAACAAGCCGCGCTTGCAGACACGTGAAGAAGCCCAAGACGTGAGAGTCATAATTCACACCCCTCCGACCAGCAAGAATGGGGCCCGGTGAGAGCACGTCCGCACTTGAGACGGCATTCGCCACCAGCTCTCGTTACCAACAAATTGTGGAAGGGCCGGAGCAATACCGGCGGACATGCAAGCGTGCTAGCGAATAATCCAAGGAACCTGAAGAGAAGCTTAAGAAGGGAACGCGCGAACCAAAGTCAATTGCATTCGTGGTGACGAGTGCACGCACTCGCACTTGAGAAGCGCTCGGGCCTCGCGAGAGGCCCGCGTGGTTCAGCCAGAATTGGCTGGCGCCGATGGAAAGTGCCGGTCAGCTCGTACTGGTTCACTAGTCCGATCAGGATCTTAACTTTTCCACCAAGCCTTCGGTCGAGCTAAGTAAGCGCGTATCATCCCCTCACGTATAGTGGCGGCCGTCACGGCCGCGCGCTCCAAACCATAATGGTCGAGAATCGCGGCTAGGATTACTGCGCCCGAAATTAGGAGCGGTACTCTCCGAGGATCGAAATCATATTTTCTCGCGATTTTCTTGGCAGGTTTCTTGAGGAGGTGCCGCAATGCCCGCTCCAGCGCCGCGCGCGTCAGAAGGTGCCGAGGAGTCCCCGCGACATCGCAAACGCGATGAGCAGTCCCTCCAGCGAAAACCGCTGTGCGCACGTTCTGGGCTGATGGGGCTTTTCGCATCGCATCGCGGATGGGCACCATGAGCCGGGCAAAGCTCAAAAGTCCTGGAGGGTCGCCTTCAAGCAAGACCGAAAGTTTAGAAGCGCCCACCGGCAGCGAGGCAGTCTGACGCGCACTGCGGCCTTCGCACAGAGTTATCTCCGTAGAGGCGCCGCCACTGTCGGCAAAAATCTGCTTTCCAGTGGGCCGTAGACCATGGCGGGCAGCCAGAAATCCGAGTTCAATCTCTCGTTGTTTGGAAATGATGTGTACCGGCAACCCCACAGCTCGGCTGAGGCGAGACGCGATCGTGCTTCGCCGAGGATCATCTCGGAGTGCTGCGGTTGCGGCAATGAAGATTTCCGAAGCGCCGGCTTCACGTGCTTGGCGCACGAACGACTCTAAGGTCCTTCGAATCGTACCTTGTGCGTAATCTGGCAGACTGCCTTTCCGCTCCTCGAGGAGTCCGAGTTCCAATAGTCGCGATTTGTCCAGAACATGCTTGAGACGATTTCCATGCTGACGCTGCACCACAATCATATGGATGGTGTCGCTGCCGATATCAATTGCCGCCAGCCGGCCATCGCTCATCGCGATACTTTCGTACGGCCGTTAGCGGTGGGCGAGTGATTCATGATGGGTGGGATTTTAACAAAACGTTCATTTCAACGAGACGAATGTCGACCTATGCTATGAAGCAACTATGTCTACCCAGGCTGCAAGCGGCGCTGCTGTTCAAATCGAGCGTCGTCGCAGCACTCGCTTGCCGATCCGCATGGTGGTTATAGTCTGTGGAGACGCGGGTCGATTTCAAGAACACACTTGTACGTATTCTCTAAACGCCCACGGAGCCCTCATACCCTTGGCAGCTAGTGTGACGATAGGCCAAAGGCTGGTGTTCCAGAATCCAGAGAATTGGGCGGAAAGATATTGCCGCGTAGTCCGTCTTGGTCTGTGTTACGAAGGCCGCACAGAGGTAGGGGTCGAATTCACAGATCCTATGCCGGATTTCTGAGGGGCAGCCACCAAATATGTCGGATTCACACTCCCGAAGTCACCCGAACTAATCCACCTAGAAAAGTCTCGGCAAGAATCTCGGCTTGCCAGCCATTGCAGCCCGATACGCCGGCACAGCATCGAGCAGGCGCTCCTCAATGCTTAGCCGATTTCGCAGTACAAAAATATCGCCTACCGCCGCAAAGATTGCCGTGATCCACGCTGTGTGGATGAGCGGTAGAGCGATCAACTCAACGAATACGCCGAGATAATTCGGATGCCGTATCCAGCGAAAGGGCCCATCACTGACAACGCCGAGACGCGCCGAATCCACGACCTCCGTATTCCAGTGGATTCCGAGCGTGCGTATCACCCACCATCGCAGCGCGGTTGCCAACGCGAAAAGTGCCAGCGCGGGAAATGCCAGCCAGGGAATAAACGAGCGGTGTAGCGCGATCACTTCCACGGCCGCTCCGATCAGAACGCCCGTGTGCAGCGCAATCATCCAGCGATACTGAGGATCACCGTGCTTCCGCGCTCCGCTGCTTGCCAGCTTGTGTTGATGACGGCGCGAAAGCTGCAATTCCAGCAGCCGCTCGAGGCCCACGCCCGCCAGCAGCATTAGGAATGCGATCTTCGTTAGGTCCATTCCAGCAACAACATCTCCGCGCTGAAGCCCGGTCCGAAAGCCGCCAGCAGACCGTGGTCGCCTGTTTTGACTTCGCCGCGGCCCATCCATTCGTTGAGCACGAAGAGCACCGAGGCGCTCGAAAGATTTCCGTAGTCCCGCAAAACATCCCACGAAGGCTGGACATGGCAAGCACAGAGTCCCAATTCTTGCTCCATAAAGCTGAGCAGCTTTTGGCCCCCGGGATGGAGGACAAACGCTCTGATCTGTTCGCGCGTGAGCGCATGCCGCGAGAGCATGCAGTCGACTAAAGCTCCTATCTTGTCGCGAATGAGTTGGGGCACTTCTCTCGAGAGCACAATATGAAAGCCGCTATCTTTTAGTTCGAATCCCATCGCGTCGATAGATGAAGGAAAGAGGTAACTTTGGCTGTCGACTATTGCGGGCCCACTCGCGCGGGCGCCGGTGATCACGGCTGCCGCGGCCCCATCGCCAAACAGCGCGCACGAAATCAAATTGGCTTGCGACATATCGCTTCGCTGAAACGTGAGCGTGGGTAGTTCAACAGCGATCAGCAGCACTGTCTTGCCAGGATTAGCGCGAACGTATTCCCAAGCGCGCGTCAATCCAACTGCGCCCGCTGCGCAACCGAGTTCAGTAATCGGCAAACGGCGCACGTCCGAACGAAATCCCATTTCCGGGATCAGGTATGCATCTACTGATGGAATCATGAATCCCGTGCACGAAACGGTGATGATCATGTCCACGTCTGCGGCTTTGCGATTTGCGCGCGCTAGCGCTTTCTCCGCGACCTCGCGCGCCAATGCTATCGCGTGTTCTCTGTATTCGGAATTCTTCTGCGTCAGCGAACGCGTCTCCACAAGATAGTCGACGGGAAATAATGAATAGCGCCGCTCGATTCGGGAGTTGTCCAGCACCTCGAGCATGGCGCTGAGGCGTCGCCCGGAGAGTGAAAAGGTCCGCCCGAAATACTCTTTCACCAACTCGAGCGAGAGCACATTTTTAGGAACAGCCGTGGCCGTTGAGGCGATAGTAATCATAGAGTGAACTCGGATCCGAACTGCTTCAGAACCGCCGCGCCAACTTTAGATGCCTCGCCTCGATGAAAGATGTATTCGGGGCGCGCCCCGCCAGAATAAAAACGGCGGAGCTTTCGAGCTCCGCCGTCGTGCTATGAATTCAGCAGTCGAGCAAACTATGCCTGTTTTGTGTACCAATCGGCGTTGATTGGCGTAAAGTTCTGCCACTTTTCCGGCAGATCGTCTAGAGCGAAAATCGCGGTCACAGGGCAAACGGGAACACACGCTCCGCAATCAATACACTCCACCGGGCTGATGTAAAGCTGGGGCTCGCTTTCGAACGCCGGTTCGTCCTTGCGCGGATGGATACAATCGACCGGGCACACATCCACGCACGCGGTGTCTTTCGTTCCGATGCAGGGCTCAGCAATCACGTAGGCCATCTTGCTCTCCTTGAGCGGTTTCGGCGCTTCAACCGGCTTTCTGGGGACAGGGAAGCGCTACCAAAGCACTAAGATATAACACCAAACCATTCGAGGCACAAGCTGCTCGCAACCTGCACTCATCTAGGGCGCCGTTGTCTTGACTTTGCCGCAAGCGGCTGCCTAAACTCGCTCGTTCTCCGCTAAAAAGCGTGGGGCTAAAGTCGCGGCATGCTTCCCGCAGAGAAAGTCTGCGCATGAAAAGCGCGCCTGTAAAATCGATGCAGTCATCGGAAGGCAAAGTCGTTATCGTGGCCGTTACAGGCGCTTCGGGCGCCATCCTGGCGCAGACCGCTTTGCGAATGCTCGACGCCGATCCGCGCGTGGCACGCATTCATCTGGTCGTCACCGAAACCGGCCTGCGCCTGCTCGAACACGAACTGCACATTACCGGGCCGCTTTCCGAACTGCCGGAGCGAATGCTCGATGCGAGTGGCGCCAAGCCTCGAAGCAAGATTGAAATTCTTCCGAATTCCGACGTTGGCGCTTCCATCGCCTCCGGCAGCTATCCTGCGGATTCGATGTGCGTCATACCTTGCTCGATGGGAACGCTCGCCGCGGTTGCCGGAGGCGCTAGCAACGATCTCGTTTCCCGTGCCGCGGATGTGACGCTGAAAGAAGGCCGTCGGCTGGTGCTCTGCATTCGCGATACACCGTTCAATCGTATCCACCTCGAAAACATGCTGCGCGCGCAGCAAGGCGGCGCGGTAATCATGCCGGCGATCCCATCCTTTTATCATCAGCCGCAGACGATAGATGACCTGGTAACACAATATGTGTGTCGCGTTCTCGTACACATGGGGCTCCCCCAGGAACGCCAGTTTGCCTGGAAAGGCCAGCCTTTGCGGAAGACAGTTAAAATATGACTGCCGAAGCTCAGGTGAAAGTCGCTCCAACCGCCAGCCACGGCCGCATTCGTACTGTTCTCGAAATGATCAAATTCGAGCACTCCATTTTTGCATTGCCCTTCGCACTTACAGGAGCGCTGCTCGCCGCGCGCTACGGCGCAGGCGAATCATGGCCCTCTCTGCGGCAAATTCTCTGGATCGTCGTGGCCATGGTCGGCGCCCGCTCCGCGGCCATGACCATGAATCGCATCGTGGATGTCGATTACGATCGCGAAAATACTCGCACCAGTAATCGGGCGCTGGCCACCGGCGCGCTTTCCATCGGCTTCGCATGGGTATTCACGTTTGCCAGCGCAGCCGTTCTGGTGCTGGCTGCGTGGCGCTTGAATCGCTTGGCCCTCGAGCTCGCGCCTGTGGCCCTGGCGATCCTTTTCCTCTACTCGTATACGAAGCGCTTCACCATGTTGTCGCATCTCGTGCTGGGGTTCTGCCTGGGAATGTCGCCCGCCGCCGCGTGGATCGCAATCACGGGCGCCTTCGATTTACGCATGCTGATTTTGTGCGCTGCAGTGACCCTGTGGGTCGGCGGCTTTGACGTGCTCTATGCCTGTCAGGATCTCGATTTCGACCGCCGCGCCGGACTCTATTCAGTCCCCAAGCGCTTCGGCATCGCGCAATCTTTATTGATCGCACGCGCCATGCACGCGATCATGGTGGCGCTGTTAGCCTGGCTGGCGGCTAGTTTTCAGCTGCCGTGGCCCGCGTGGGCCGGCATCATCGTGATCGCAGCACTCCTCGCGTACGAGCATTCGCTCGTGCATGCCAACGATCTGCGTCGGCTGAATGCTGCGTTTTTCGCGGTGAACGGTTATATTAGTCTTTTGTTTCTGCTGTTCTGGGGCGCCGCCGTCGCTCTCGCGCCATGAGAATCGAATTCGGGGCGCTGCGAAATACACCCGGTCGCTCCATGAGCGTAGCCCAACATTCTGAAATGAAAATCTCGGCTCCAGTGATCGACGATTCGCGCCTCGAACCTATCGCCGCAAAAGTCCTCGCCGGCGAACGGCTCAGCCTCGAAGACGGCGTCGCCCTTTACCGCTCGCCCGATCTGCTGGCCCTGGGCTGGCTGGCCAACTACGTTCGCGAGAAGCGCCACGGCAACGTGTGCTACTTCAACGTCAACCGGCACATCAATCCGACGAATGTCTGCGTGGCCCATTGCAAACTCTGCGCGTTCGGTCGCAGCCCGGATGCACCCGGCGCTTACACATTTGCCCTCGAAGAGATCTGGCAGCGCGCCGAACAGGGGCTGCGTGAAGGCGCCACGGAATTTCACCTGGTTGGCGGCCTGCACCCCGATCTCCCGTTCAACTATTTTCTCGACCTGATTCGTGGGCTAAAGGCGCGTTGCCCGGGCGTGCACTTGAAGGCTTTCACCATGGTGGAGGTTGGCTATTTCGCGCGCATCTCCAAGCTTTCTATCCGCGATACCTTGCTCGCCCTGAAAGACGCCGGAGTGGATTCCTTACCCGGCGGAGGCGCGGAGATTTTCAATCCACGCGTGCGGAAAGTGATTTGCGATCACAAGGTCAGCGGCCAGCAGTGGCTCAATATCGCGCGCACCGCGCACCAGATCGGACTTCATTCCAACGCCACTATGCTTTACGGCCACATCGAAACCGATGAGGAGCGCGTCGAACACTTGCTCGCTTTGCGGGCGCTGCAGGACGAAACCGGCGGCTTTGTCGCCTTCATCCCGCTTGCATTTCACCCCGAAAACACTGGTCTCGCGCATTTGCCCAAGCCGACGGGCTTCACCGATCTCAAGACCATCGCCATATCGCGCCTGCTGCTCGATAATTTCGATCACATAAAAGCGTATTGGATCATGCTGACTCCTCGCGTGGCCCAAGTCGCGCTCCGTTTTGGCGCCGACGATATGGACGGCACTGTAGTGGAAGAGAAGATTTATCACGATGCCGGCGCCACCACCGACCAATTCACGCCACGAACCCAACTCGAACGGCTGATTCGCGAAGCAGGCCGCGTACCTGTCGAGCGCGATACCCTCTATCGCCCGATCGATCGACCCAAGATGCCGGCACCTCCGCCACGACCCGGCGCCAGCCTTTCCATCATCGTATAGCTGGCCGCTTGGCAAAGCGTCGTTTTCCGTGCCATCTCAAGGCGTTTCTCTGGCTGCTTCGCTTGGCCTTTCTTCCGCCGGCGCAAACAGAGCTTGCGGGCTGCGGCGATTCAGTAAGGCGCTTCCGAGAAGCAGCGCGTAAAACGGCGCGTACGTCAGCCATTGAAAGTAAGGATCGAAATGCCAGATGCCATTGATCTGATATTCGATGAGCACTTTATAGGAAAGAAACTGCAGAATGGTCAGGAGCATCCAGGCGGGATTCGGGAAAAAGCAGAGCAACGGAACGATCCAGGTGAAATACCAGGAGTACGTATTGGGCGCGAGCATCAAAATGGCTCCGATGATGAGATACGCCGCTCGCAGCGGCTCAATGTTTCGAGCAGCGGCCCAGATCGCCAGCCCGAGCACAACGCCTTCGCCGATCCCCGCGGCGAGCTCTGCGTGTCCGGAAAACCACAGCAGTACGGCGTAGAGGCTGGGATTGTAGTTTTGCCAGATCGCCTGGTAACGAGCGAATATCTGTGGGAACTGCATGAGCGCGGAACGATACGGCCAGACGCAAACAGCAGCAAGCAGCGCCGAGCCACCGAATGCTAGCCAACCTCGAAGCTTTCGGGGCCACCCCGAAAGACGCAGCGCCAGGGGAAACAGAGTGACCGGAAAGAGTTTCGCCAACGAGCCCGCAGTTAGAGTGACGGCCGATGCGCCGGGTCGCTTTTTTATGATCGTGAGCGCCGCGACCATGGCAGCAATCGCCAGCGCGTCGTTATGCCCGCTCGCCGCGAACTCAACGATGACCAATGGATTCCAGGCATATATGGCGAACCGAAAATTCCCGTCGGGGTACGATTGCAGCCATTTTGCAAGCATTACCAACACCAGGAGTTCGGCCAAAACGAAAGGGAGCTTGAACGCCACCGTGCCGGGCAGGAAGCGCGCTCCGGCCCGGAAGACGAGTTGCGAAAGCGGCGGGTACATGGAGGGAATTTCCGGGCCCGGCATTGCCGCGTAGCCGGGATCGCGCAAATAGGTCAGCCGGGGATCGTTCGGCGCCAATGCATAGGGATTCCAGCCCTCGTTCTGGACCCGGCCGTCCCAGCGATACCGTTGAATGTCAGTGGAAAGCGAGGGCGTGAGCGAGTAAAGTGTCAGGCGAAAAAGCACTGCCGCGGCCACTATGATCCAGAACGCGGGACGGCTTTTATGGGAGTGCTCGAGGACGTATAAGGCGATGAAATAAACGACGCCCGCGGCCAGTGCCAGGGCGATGGTCTCGATGACCTCAACTTTTAGGTCGCCCGCGCGCGCCATCGACACGAACAGCGCTTCGAGCGCGAGCGCGCCGGCAAGTGCCGCGAATGTCTGAGAGGCAAGGCGAGAACGAAGCGCGGAGGAAGACTTAGCGGCGCTAAGCATCGAGTTCGGTGGGAAAGAGTTCACGTTGAGGAGGAACGCACGGCTTGTTCGGCGCTGATCTCATTTTGTTGATAGCGGCTCAAAGCTGGCGGATCGATTACTGGTCGCGCCTTATGGATCCCGCTCGGGATCCATTCCGCGGAATTTATCAACTCAACGGCTTCGACCTGGCCATAATGATCCCTTACTTCCTTATCCTGGGAGTGCTCGCGGCTTACGGCATACATCGTTATTGGCTGGTCTACTGTTATTCCAAGCATCGCGCCAACGTCCCCGCCAAACCTACACAGCCGGCCACTTGGCCGAACGTAACTATACAGCTTCCGATCTTTAACGAACGTTATGTCGTGGAGCGCCTCGTAGAGGCCATTTCGCGGCTGGACTATCCGTCCAGTTTGCTCGAAGTCCAGCTGCTCGACGATTCTACCGATGAGACACAGGCAGTCGCGCGCGCTTGCGTGGAACGCTACCGCGCTCTTGGTCTCCAGATTCATTATCTGCACCGCACGAATCGCGAAGGATACAAAGCGGGTGCCCTGGCCGAGGGGCTCAAGTCGGCTACTGGGGAGTTCGTCGCTATCTTCGATGCCGATTTCCAGCCCAGTCCCGATTTTCTGCGCCTCACCTTGCCGTATTTCAGCGATCCCAATTTGGCCATGGCGCAGACGCGCTGGACATATCTCAACCGCGATTACTCCGCTCTCACCGAAGTCGAAAGCATCCTGCTCGACGGCCATTTCGTCATCGAGCATGGGGCTCGCGCTCGCAGCGGCCGCTTCTTCAATTTCAACGGCACAGCCGGCGTCTGGCGCCGAAAGGCCATAGACGACTCGGGCGGCTGGCAGCACGACACGCTCACTGAGGATACCGATCTCTCCTATCGCGCGCAGCTTCGCGGCTGGCGATTCCTCTATCTGCCGGATATCGAGTGCCCTTCCGAATTACCGGTAGAAATGAACGCCTTTAAAGCCCAGCAGGCGCGCTGGGCTAAGGGCCTTATGCAGACGGCCAAAAAAATCCTGCCCCGGGTCTTGCGGGCCGATTTGCCCTTCGGCATCAAGTCGGAAGCTTTCTTTCATCTGACCGCGAACATCAGCTATCCCTTAATGGTGCTGCTCTCCACTCTGCTTTTGCCGGCTATGATTGTGCGCTTTTATCAAGGCTGGCTGCAGATGCTGCTGATCGATTTGCCGCTGTTTCTTGCCTCGAGCTGTTCGATTTCCGGTTTCTATCTTACGGCGCAGCGCGCTCTCTATCCCAAGTCGTGGACGCGAAAAATCGTCTACCTGCCTTTTGTCATGGCGGTAGGCATAGGCCTTTCCGTCCGCAATGCCAAAGCAGTGCTGGAAGCGATCTTCGGTGTGCAATCCGAGTTCGCGCGCACACCTAAGTACCGCATCGAAGGTCACGCCGGCACCTGGCAGCGCAAAAGCTACCGCAATCGCGCCGGTTGGATGCCTTTCATAGAAGTAGGCCTGGGACTCTACTTCGCGGTCACGGTCTACTACTCCGTTCAGAATGAAAACTATTTCACTGCGCCCTTCTTGCTACTTTTTGTCTGGGGCTATCTGTATACCGGCCTGATGTCGCTTGCGCAGGTATGGATAGAACGCTTGCGCTTCGGTGTGCGGGCCCCCGAAGAGATTCGTCCAGCCGCTTCGGGCGTCCCCGGTTTTTGACGCCTATTGAAACGCGTCCCAAATCATGGTCAAATCGGGCGCATTGATTCAGAGGCTTCACTGGACTTTGGGAGGCAATTGATGAGGAATCGTTCGGGGATTCTTCTCCTCGCTGCGTTTGCATCGCTCTGCGCGCTCGCGATTAAAGCCGCGCCGCCACAACGAGCACAACAAGAAGGACAGCAAGACGCAAAGAACATGAATCACGGCGTCCCGTGGGCATACGGCTTTGCGACGCCCTACGTCCCGGCGCCCGGTCCTGGAGGTGCTGGAGGGGGAGGGGCTAGAGGCGGTGCCGCCGCCGCAGCGCCCGCTCCCGCACCCGCAGCTCCTGCTGCCGAACCCGAAGACCGCGATACGCCACGGCATCTCCCCGGCACCGCAGCCGCCTTCGCACTAAAGGAAGTCGATAACAATTACGGCCCGGCCGATTGGTTTCCTCAGGATCATCCCAAGATGCCCGAGATCGTGGCCCACGGCGACAAGGCCGCGATGGTGAATGCTTGCGGCTTCTGTCACTACCCGAATGGCAAGGGCCGTGCCAATAACGCAGGGCCCGCCGGCCTTCCCGCCGAGTACATCCTGCAGCAGATCGAAGATTTCAAGAACGGCGCGAGAACCAGTTGGGATAAGAGAAAGCGAAATACAAATCAGATGATCGACATTGCCAAGGGCCTCTCGCCCGAAGAGATGCAGGCGGCAGCGGAATACTTTTCCTCCATGAAATGGACGCCTTATATCAAAGTCGTCGAGGCGGACATGGTTCCGAAGGGCCATTTTGTCGGAGGCGGCGGAGGTCTAAATATGCCGCTGACGGGGGCCGATGCGGGAATGGAACCACTTGGCGACCGCATCGTCGAAACGCCGGCGAGTCCGGAAGACACCGAACCGATGCGCAATCCGCGGTCCGGCTTCATCGCCTACGTCCCACCCGGCTCGCTTAAGAAAGGTGAGGCGCTCGTCCTTCACGGTGGCCCGGGTAAGACGGTTGCCTGCGCTGCCTGTCACGGTGATGGGTTAAAGGGCAACGGTAACTTCCCCTCACTCGCGGGCCGCTCTCCGAGTTATCTTGCGAGGCAGCTCTATGATTTCCAGCGTTTCACGCGCGTCGGCCCCGGCGCCCAAATGATGCAGCCCGTCGTCGCTAATTTGAGCGAAGACGATATCCTGGCGGTCGTCGCGTACATCTCTTCACTTCAGCCCTGACGGCCGGCGCCCGGCAATTCTTCGCAGGACGGCAGGCACGCGTCATTCCTGAGCTAGGATTCCAAAACTGGCTGTATCTCGGACTGCGCCTCTCTGGGCAGCCGCAGCATGACTTCCTTCAGAATCTCGTACGAGTAAACCCTCGCGGAATGGTCAAAGATCTGTCCGGTCACAATTAGTTCGTCAGGCGAAGTGCGGCGGATGAAGTCGGCTACGCCCGCGCGAACCGTATCCGGCGCTCCCACCACCGCCGCTGACAACCTGTCCTGGAGCTCCGCACGTTCGATCGGGGTGAGCCCGGCTTGGAAATGATTCGGATCAACCGGCGGGGGCAGAGGCCCTAGCTCTCCGCGGCGCAACCCCAGGGACATCTGCTGGTGAGAAGTGAAGAGCCGCTGCGCTTCATCGTCAGAGTCGGCGGCAACGACGTTAAGCCCCAACATCAGCCGAGACCGATCGAGGTACTGGGAGGGTTGGAACATGCTCCGGTAGATCTGAATTGCCGCCATCATCTGGGCGGGCGCGAAGTGCGACGCGAAGGCGTATGGCAACCCAAGCTCCGCAGCCAGTTGCGCTCCAAAAAGGCTCGATCCGAGAATCCAAACCGGTACGTTCAGACCCGCACCGGGGACTGCTTTGACCTTCTGCCCCCGAACAGGCTCACTGAAGTACGCGAGCAGTTCCACGACGTCCTGTGGAAAGGTATCGGCGCTTGTGCTCCGCCGCAGAGCCATTGCGGTAAGCGGATCCGTTCCCGGCGCCCTGCCCACCCCGAGGTCGATGCGTCCGGAGAACAATGACTCGAGAGTGCCAAACTGCTCCGCGATGACCAGCGGCGAATGGTTCGGCAGCATGATCCCGCCCGCGCCCACCCGAATCGTTGAGGTACCGCCGGCAACGTGCGCGATCACGATGGATGTCGCTGCGCTCGCCACTGCCGGTATATTGTGATGTTCTGCAAGCCAGTAACGCCGGTAGCCCCAGCGCTCGGCATGCCGCGCGAGATCAAGCGTATTCTTTAGCGACTGCGCGGCGCTGCCGCCCTGGGTAATCGGCGAGAGGTCGAGGACGGAAATCGGAATCATCACCTAATCCTATCACCTGCTTCGAGCGATTTAGATTTGTCCTAGCCCGCCGTCCACGTTGATTTCCACACCCGTGATATACGAGGCGTCTTGCGAAGCCAAAAACGCCACCGCACCCGCCACTTCCTCAGGCTGTCCAAACCGCTTCATCGGAAC